>JAEEGK010000064.1_pt1 | contig 235166 bp, 184 predicted proteins | sample 8958771 | NCBI WGS metagenome assembly JAEEGK01 (sample SAMN16246547, study PRJNA631951) | gut metagenome | biome: gut microbiome; feature: rumen; material: SC-attached | host: Bos | place: Iran: Karaj | collected 2018-10 | reverse complement strand
CCTTGGATACCTTCTGTACATGACGCATGGAGGAAAGATATCGGCTGATGGTTTTGGTAGAAACTCCATATCTCTCGGACAACTGTCTGCAGGTCTGCTTCCCTTCCACGTAATCCGTGATGACCTGTGACTTTTCGATTCGAGTCCCTCCTCTGAACTTCCTCCCGCAATCATTGCATTTATACAATTGAAATCGGCCTCTCAGACCATTCCTGACCACATTTGCAGAACCACAAAAAAAGCATTTTTTTTAGCATATCAATGATAATTTCTGCAAATATATGTATTTCAGCGGATTACAAGGATTTCATCCCTCAAAATGTCTATTAGCCCAGATTGCCTTATTTATATTTCTCGCGATAGATGTTGCTGCAAGCACCGAAGTTGAAATAGACACCTTTGATGTTCTCTTGGTTGGTTTTGGCACGGATGAAGTCGGTCTGAGGATTGACCACTTCCACCTGTTCCAAATCCAAGCCGAGGCGGTTGAAAATCTCGTATTCGTGTTGGATGTTGATGACGTGGTAGGCCGTCTCGGCGGTCTCGCCATCGCCCGACGACTGGATGGCATCCAGAATGCCGTGCAGCTTGTAGTCCCAATTTCGGTATTGGGTAGAGTCTCCGAGTTGCAGGTAACAGATGGGCAACATGGAGAGTGAAATGAGGTCGAAGGGATTGTTGAGCAACGCTTTCTGTGCCACCTCGATAGCTGCGGTACAAGACTCCTCGCTCAACTCCTCCTGAAGGAGGCGCTTGCGGGCTTGGAGGAGGTTGGCATCTTCTTCCTGATAAGGGACAAAGTCCTCACGGAGAGAGAAGCCGTAGTAGAGCGCGCGGAAGTCGGAGAGCGTCAGGGTGGTGTCACCCTCGACGAAACGTTGGTACAACGAGGGGTAGAAAAGGTCGCTCTTGCTGTCGGAGATGGCTTTTTGAAGGGCGTTATAATCGGGCGCATCTGTCTGCTGAGCCGACAGGATAATGGTGCAAGCGGCGAGACCGAGTGATAAAAAGAAGTTTCGCATTGGATGATAGGGTGGGATAATAGTCGTGGAGAGGGCAACGATGGACGGAACCTTTAGAATGGAGGTTCCGAGCTTACCGGTTCAAGGAAAGGATTCTCGGGAGCATCGGCGGCCGAGTTCATGCGCGAACTGAGCGTGGCGCTTGACTGAGGGTATTGCGTCATCGTAGAGTTGACGCTGCTGTCTTCGTCCAAGTTCTGGAAACGGACGAACTGACCCAAGAACTTGAGACGGACATCGCCCACGGCACCGTTACGATGCTTGGCAATGATGATTTCGGCCAATCCACGGAGGTCGTTGCCCTTCTCGTCTTCGTATATCTTATAGTATTCAGGACGGTGGATGAAGCATACCATATCGGCGTCCTGCTCGATGGCTCCCGATTCACGGAGGTCGGAGAGCTGGGGTCGTTGGGCACCGCCTTGACGGTTCTCGACACCACGGTTCAACTGGGAGAGGGCGATGATAGGGATGTTGAGCTCCTTAGCTAAACCCTTGAGCGAACGCGAGATATTGGAGACCTCCTGTTCTCGGCTACCGAACTGCATGCCTGAAGCATTCATCAACTGGAGGTAGTCGATCATAATGATTTGTACGCCATGTTCCTTGACCAGTCGGCGCGCCTTAGTGCGGAGCTCGAAGACCGAGAGGGAAGGGGTATCGTCCACAAAGATAGGAGCGCCCTGCAACTCCTTGATGCGCGTAGTGAGCTGTTCCCATTCGCCGGGGTCCAACTTACCACTCTTCACCTTGTCGCCCGTAATCTCGCACGTGTTCTGCAAGAGACGGTTGACTAACTGCAGGTTACTCATTTCCAAGCTGAACATCGCTACATGGATACCGTAGTTGACCGCCATGTTCTTGACCATGGAGAGGGCAAACGCGGTCTTACCCATAGCTGGGCGGGCAGCGATGATGATGAGGTCGGTGTTCTGCCATCCTGAGGTCATACCGTCCAGCTCATGGAAGCCGGTTGGGATGCCCGACAGACCATCGGAGCGATTCGCTGAATCCTGAATCTTCTGGATGGCCTCCTTGATGATGGGGTCAATCTGCTGCGTATCCTTCTTGATGTTCTGCTGTGAGAGTTGGAAGAGGGCACCTTCGGCCTCCTGCATCAAGGTAGGGATGTCGGTAGTCTCGTCGAAGGCCGCAGCCTCAATCTTACCGGCGTAGTTGATGAGTTGACGCGCCAATGCCTTGCTTGCAATGATCTTGGCGTGGTACTCCACGTGCGCTGCCGAACTGACCTTCTGGGTGAGTTGAGCAATATAGAAAGGACCACCAATCTCGTCGAGTTTGCCATCTCGCTGCAACTGGTTGGTCACAGTGAGCATATCTATTGGATTCTGGGCCAAGGCAAGCTCCTGAATGGCGGTGAAGATGGTCTGGTGCTTCTTCTCGTAGAAAGTATCGGGTTTAAGAATCTCGCTGACTTGCGAATAGGCATCTTTCTCCAACATCAGAGCACCCAAAACGGCCTCCTCAAGTTCGGTCTCGTGCGGTTGCATCTTGCCTTGAATGAGGGGCGATACGGCGGGTTGCTTGGTCTGACGATTAGTAACAGGCATTGTCGGTAAATTGAAGATTAAGGGGACGTTAGTAAGGCAGACGACGGTTTTGCCTACCTATAGAGAAAAGGAAATGAGGATTTGATAGTTTGGAGTACCAATCCTCATTCTTGTATGATAAGTAGGTGTCCGAAAATATTTCAGAACACCTGCGTTGTGCCTTATACGTTGGCGAGGATACCCTTGCGCCGACGACGAATCTCGTTCTCGTTAGCCAAATCCTCGTCGATGAGGATGCGGCCACAGTACTCGCACACGATAATCTTCTTGCGCATCTTGACATCAATCTGGCGCTGTGGAGTAATCTTGTTGCAGCAACCGCCACATGCCTCACGCTCGATAGGAACGATAGCCAGACCATTGTGAGCCTTCTTGTGAATACGCTTGAAAGTGCTGAGCAACTTTGGGTCGATGGTGTTCTCAATCTTCTTGGCCTTGTCGCGGAGGGTCTCCTCCTCGCTGCGGGTCTCGGCGATAATCTCATCGAGCTCACCACGCTTGATGTCGAGGTCGTTCTGACGCTCCTCAATCTCGCGGTTGGTAGCCTCTACGCGGTTCTTCAAGTCGTCGATGGTCTCCAGGCTCTCGCGAATACGCTTGTTGCAGAGCTCAATCTCCAACTGCTGATACTCGATTTCCTTGCTGAGGAACTCATAGTGCTTGTTGTTCTGCACATCGTTCTGCTGCTCGGTGTACTTGCCGATGAGGTCTTCGGCCTCGGCAATCTTACCCTGCATGAGGTTGATTTTCTTGTCAGCCTCCTCGATGCCCTGGTTGAAGTTGGAGATACGGTTCTTGAGACCCTCCAAAGCAGCCTCCATGTCGGCAACCTCTTCTGGAAGTTCACCACGCAGATTGCGGATGCGGTCAATCTCGGAAACGAGCACTTGCAACTTGTACAAGTTGGCCAACTTCTCGGCCACGGTCAGTTCTTTTTCAACTTTTGCCATAATACTATCTATATTAAATAAATTACTAATTACAAATTACTAATTCCTATGAATTACCAATTACTTCACGTACGGACACAATAAAGGCTATATAGACGTATAGCACCTCATAACTCTTGGCAAGATACGGAATTCGTTCCGTACCTCCCGTTATGTTCCGATCACCGAGTAAATCAAGCAGGTCGGGCTAACGTTATATAGCTTACAATGGGAATTCTCCCGTCATACAATAGGGTATATCCTGACCCTTTTGCACTTGCAAAGTTACAATGTTTGGTTCAAAAGTGCAAGAGTTTTGACCTTAAATTTTCAAAAATGGGTCATCTTCGCTCTCTGCATCGTCCAGATTTACAAGTCCAGCTGGCAAATCCATCAAGATTGTGCGCTGTTCGTCGTCGATATTCTTGATGAGGTCTTCGGCGGCAGGCACCATCAGTTCTTCGCCGTTGTGATCGACGATGAAGAGCACGTTGGCGGTCATGTCGTTGATGTCGATGATCGTACCAATCTCACCCAACGTCATGTCTTCCAATTTGTAGCCGATGAGGCCTTGCTCTTGTTCGGCCTGCGTGTCGTAATCCTTTTCCTCCTTCTTGGTGAAACAACGGCGGTCGAAGTAGAGTTTGTGGTCGCAGAAGCTGTTGGCTTGCTCGATGGTGCTGACGTCTTCCAGTTTGAGCAGGAGCGTAGTGCCACTCTTCCAACGATAGCTTTCGATGAAGAACGGCACGAAGATACCCTCCATCTCGCAGACGAAGTAGGGGCAGCTTTTCACGTCGTCAAAGACGGAGTCGTTGACGGCTACGGCAAGTTCGCCTTTCAAACCATGCACCTTGGTGATGGTGCCTATCTCTATGAGTTGTTCTTCCTTAATCATTGATGCGTTTGATGTTGGCGCCCAGGGCGTTGAGTCGTCCGTCGATGTCTTCGTAACCACGGTCAATCTGGCCGATGTTGTCAATCACGCTGGTGCCCTCGGCGCTCATGGCGGCGATGAGCAAGGCGATACCGGCACGGATGTCGGGTGAGGTCAGACGGGCATGTTTCAGTTTGTTGCGATTGTCCAAACCGATGACCGTGGCGCGGTGTGGGTCGCAGAGGATAATCTGTGCGCCCATATTGATGAGCTTATCGACAAAGAAAAGTCGGCTCTCGAACATCTTCTGGTGAATGAGCACGGCACCCTTCGCCTGGGTAGCGGTGACCAACAAGACACTCAGCAGGTCGGGAGTCAATCCTGGCCAAGGAGCATCTGAGATGTTCATAATAGAGCCGTCGATGAACGACTCGATGGTGTAATGTTCCTGCGAGGGGACGTAGAGGTCGTCGCCCCGTTGTTCGACATGAATACCCAGTCGGCGGAAGGCATCGGGGATGACTCCCAAATCGGGGATAGAGACATCCTTGATGGTGATTTCGCTGGCGGTCATGGCAGCCATGCCGATGAAACTGCCCACCTCAATCATATCGGGCAAGAGACGATGCTCTGCACCGTGCAGTTCTTTTACGCCCGTGATATGCAACAGGTTAGAACCGATGCCGTCAATCTGGGCGCCCATACGTACCAACATGCGGCAAAGTTGTTGGATGTAGGGTTCGCACGCTGCGTTGTAGATAGTTGTCTCTCCCTGAGCCAGTACGGCGGCCATGACGATGTTGGCGGTACCCGTCACCGAAGCCTCGTCCAACAACATATAACATCCTCGGAGTCCCTCTTTCGGCGCCTCTGCCTGATAGATGTGGCGGTCGCCATCGTACGTGAAATTGGCTCCTAACTTCTGCAAACCGATGAAGTGGGTGTCCAAGCGGCGTCGGCCAATCTTGTCACCACCGGGTTGTGGCAACTGGGCATGGCCGAAACGACTTACCAGCGGACCCAACATCATGACCGAACCTCGTAGGGCAGCCGATTGCTTCTGGAATTCGGCACTCATCATGTATTCGTCGTCCAAGTGGTCGGCACAGAACGAGAACGTTCCCTTTTGGGGATGTCCGACCTGAACGCCCATGTTGCGCAGGAGTTCGACCAGGTTGAATACGTCCAAAATCTCGGGAATGTTGGAGATGGTGACCGTCTCGCGTGTGAGCAAAGTGGCACAGATAACTTCCAGCGCCTCATTCTTGGCACCTTGCGGAGTTATCTCACCTTTCAGTCGATGTCCACCTTCTATGATAAAACTTGGCATGTTACAATATCTTTTATTCCTCCTCCTTCGAGAGATCCAACTTGAAGTCGTCGCGGCCCTTTGGATTCCATTGTTTCTCCAACGGATTCTGCGTGGCAACCTGATAGGCGACGCGGTTGCGGTAAATGTCGATAGCTGTGTAGAGAGCATTACGCAGCGGTGTCTCGTCGGCAATTCCTTTGCCAGCCTTGTCGTAGCAGATACCCGTCAGGGGGTAGGCAAGCACCAACGGAAGGCCCGATACATAGCCGATGGTTTCCTCGCGTTGTAGGGTGTCTATCAATTTCTTACGACCCTCTTCCTCTTCCAAGAACAGGACGGCGTCGTAGTGCTTGTAGTGGCCTGCCTCGATGAAACTGTTGGCCTCGAAAGGACCGAAGATGGTGATGCCGTCTTCTTCCAATTCGCGGATGACCGTATCCATGTTTGGTTTGCTGGAAATCAGCGCCATGCGTGGACGGATGAACCCGAAGTCTTGACGTAAGTGACGGTTGATGTTGTTGAGTTCCTCCTTGAATGCTTCGATGGCAAAACCTTCACCCAATTCGGTCGTGAAGGCGATGGGGTGGAGTTTCAGGATGCGGATATTCTCGTTGATAATCCAGTCGAACTCGGGTGTGGTCGATTGGGTGGCTTGCTTGATGAAGTCACTCAACGAGTGGCTGTTGAAGTCGTTATCCAACTGACCGGGAGCACAAATCAGGATGTCGATGAAGCCTGCCTTGTAGGCATCGATGGCGGCGTTCAGCGAGTCGGCTTCTGCTTTGAGAGCCGTTTCGGTCTGCACGCCCCATTCGATAACAGGCTCATTCTCACAGGCATTGACCAAGTTGACACGACCGTCGATGGTCTCCTTGGCCGACTGGATTGTCTGCAAGGGGACGGGTTGCTCCAAATGGGCAAGCTCAGCTGTCTTCATGAAACAGGCATCGTTGCTGAAGACGACAGGGGTGCAAAGTTCCAGCAGTTCGGGACTGCCCAAAGCCTTGGTGATGAGTTCGAGGCTGATGCCGTTTATATCTCCGTGGGTGATACCAACGTGTAGTAATCTCATATATTTGAGGTTATGAGGTTTTGAGGTTATGAGGGTGAGGTTCTTAGGTTTTAAGGTCGTGAGGTTTTGAGGTAAATTACCTTATAACCTTACCAGCGCAGCGGCCTTACAACCTTACAAGTGCAACGACCTTATAAGAGAATCGACCTTACCAGCGCAGCGACCTTACAACCTTACAAGTGAAACGACCTTATAATTTTATTCGTCTAACGTAATCTCAATCTCCGGCATCATGTTGTCCGATGGGAGACGGAGGGTATAGATGGAAGCCTCCAAGTTACGGATAAAGCGACGCTGCACATCTTCGTGAGGGGCATAGATGAAGCCCTCGGCAAAGACGACTCGCTTGTTTATCTCGTCCAGACGGAGGTGGCAGACAAATGGTCCTGCCATGAGTCCGTTCTCCATACGCCACATGCCACGGAGTTCGCCAACGTACTTGCCGCCGATGTTAAGTGCTTTGTACTCAGGGAGAACGACGCGCTTGTTGGTGGTGACGAACTGGTCGGGTGTGTTGCCCTGGATGTTGGCCTTCATCACCGAGTCGCGGATAGCAACGGCTCCTTCCAACGTGAAGATGTTGGCGTCGGTGTAAGGCACGCTATATACCACCAGATGGCTGGAGCGGTCAGCATAATCGTCTGTCACCCAGAAGAATGTAGAGTCGGCAGCACCAACGCCTTTCTTCTTGATGGCGTATGGGATGTGCATCGACACGTTCTGAAGTTTCATCAATCGATCCTCCTCGTTGCGGGCGTTATCCTTCTCGAGTTTCTCGACAGAACGGTTGATTTCGGCTTTGACGAAGAGGTTACGGAGTCCCGACTGGAGGGTCATGATGTAGTCGGCCAGGCTCTGCTGGTCTCGCGCGTACATTTTTACTACCACTTGGCCGCGCGCATATTTGTCGCGTTCCATGGTGACGACGGGGTCGGTGGAGTTGTCTGGGTCAATATTGACAATCACGACATTACCCAACGAGCGGATGCCACGCAGGAAGTGTTCGGGATTGATGGTGCTCACATAGAAATAAGAGTCGCTGTGTGGCATGCATTCCATGGGGTACTGGAAGACGGCATACAGAGAGTCGTAGAGTGGCGTCTGGTTGATTTTGCGTTTGTTGCCCAACGCATCTTCGCCATAGACGGGTTTGTATTCTTCAGGCAGGACAATGTACATGTCGTAAGGGGCACCGGTGCAAGGTGGCATCAAGGCTTCTTGTGCTCCTTTGGTGCAACTGGTCACGAGTGTCAGAAAGATGCCCAACAAAAGGAAATTGATTTTCATAATGTGATTTATTATATATATGAGGGTTACCTCGTTCTTACATTTCTTTGGTGAACAGGGAGAAGTGGACAGCTCCATAGGTGCGGAGTTCCTTGAACCCTGTCCGGTCGGCAAAGTTGTGGTCCTTGCCATGTTCCAGGATGAAAAGTCCTTCGGGTTTGAGCAGGTTGCTTTGCAAGATGATGTCGGGCAAGGTGCTCAGTTCGGGTAAGGCGTAGGGCGGGTCGGCAAAGATAAGGTCATAGCAGCCACCTTCGGGTGCCACGACGGCTTGCGACTTCAGGAACTTGAAGACATCGCCGCGCACCAGGTTGAGTTCGTGGCCGATGTGGAGTTCGCCTGCCACCTTCTGGATGAATTGCTGTTGCTGGCGACCCAGTTCGACGCAAGTCACCTTTTGTGCTCCTCGGCTCAACAGTTCGAAACTGATGGCTCCTGTGCCGCCGAAGAGGTCAAGCGCCTGAACCTCATCGAAATCCATCCTGTTTTGCAGGATGTTGAAGAGGCTCTCTTTGGCGATGTCGGTGGTGGGACGTGCCTGTAGGTTCTTGGGTGCCTCAAACCGTCGGCCACCATAAATGCCACTTATGATACGCATTGCTTGATGAATTGACCAATGTTTTTAGTGATGTCGGGGAGGGGGGTATCGAGGTATAGTTTGTCCTCGATCACATCCAACGCGCTTTGTGTCCAGCAATTCATGACGTGATAGAGGATGTCGTCCGTGCTGGTGCACTCGAATCGGTTGGCTATCTGCAACCGTCCCTCCTTGAAAACCAGCAGGTTGACGAAGTTCTCGTCCGCTTCGGCCACCATGCAGTTCTGCTTTACCTCCTCCTTGTCCGCCCATTGCGTGAACAATTCATAGAGGGGATGCGTGAACGTCAATTCCGGGAAGTTGCGTTGCAGGAAGTGGTACAACTCGGTGTCCACCCCGACCGTGAAACGGATGTCGTGGGCAACGTCTTCTAAATGCACGAGGGTCTCCTCCTGTTCGGCCTCCGAGAGGCAGAATCGGTAGCAAGCCTCGGGGTCAATATCCTCCTCTAGAGGGGAGAGGCAGAAGCGGACACTCTCTACCGAGCAGACGTATCTCGTCACCTCGGTTGTCTCGCAACGTTCCGCCTCCTCCAACAGAGACTCCTTGAGTCGCTGTATGAAGTCGGCACCTCGCTGTACGGGATGATATTGATTTAGAAAAGAATAACCATCCGGAAATAGCCGGATGGTTATCTTATTGACGTTGTCTTGGGTCATGTAGATGTGGGTATTACTCCCAGTTACCGGCATTATTGTTAGCCTGGGTGGCATCACCAACCTGAAGACCTGGGAACTTGTCCATTTCCTTGCGTTCAGCAATCTTGTTGTTGAGCTCAGCTTCGTTCAAGCCCTTCAGGTAAACCTCGTAAGGAACCTTTGCCTCGAACAAGCTCATGTTGTAACCAGATGCTGTCGTTACAGAACCGATATTCAATTCGAAGGTATCGTGTGCTGCGAATGGAACGTACTGGATGGTGTCGATCCACTTCAATACGTTGCGGCTCATCATCGAAGAGTCATTCTCCAAGATGTTGACCTTGACAGTATCACGGCTGAAGGTGTTGATGTCAAGATTGAACTTGCTGATTTCCTTGGCGTATTTCTTAGGATTGCACAGATACATCCAAGCCTTCTTCTCGTTCAAGCCGTCCGCCAACTGCTGGTCGGTCAGGGTACCCTTCTTAACGCAGATAGAAACAGAATCGTTCTTGGCAAACTTGATCAACTGATCCCAGCTTGCGCAATAGTTCTGGTGCAAATCGCGATGTAATTCCTGGAGAGTACGGATGTCCTTGAGTCGCTGGATGACAACGGCATCGCGCTTAGCTACGTCTTCTTTAAACTTAACAGGAATCTGGATGCTCTGATAGCACATTAATGTGAGCAAGCAAGCAGCGCCTACAAGAATCGCATTAAAAACAAGAAAAACGAATTTCATGATTTTTGAGTTATTTATGTTTATTTTTTTTGATTTTCTGACTGCAAATATACAAACTTTTTTGAAAAATGAATATCTTTGCCCCGAAATTTTTGAAAAATATGTCAATATTTGCTGTTTTTGGCCAAAAAGTATCTCAAAAACTGCCTTTTCAGGCCAACTTGTCGCAACAACTCACTTTGGAGCGGCTTTCGGAATTCGTCTTGTCGCACGATGGCGCGGAGAAGATTTTCGTCCTTCGCGGTTATGCCGGAACGGGTAAGACTTCGCTTATCGGCGCCTTGGTCAAGGTGATGGACGAGGCGCACATGCCTACCTTCCTGATGGCTCCGACGGGACGTGCTGCCAAGGTCTTCTCGATGATGGCCGACAAGCCGGCTTTCACCATCCACAAGAGCATCTACCGACAGCAGAAGTTCAGCGTCGAGATGCAAGGCTATCAGTTGATGGACAACCGCCAACGCAACACGTTGTTTATCTGCGACGAGGCCTCGATGATCTCGACCCTCAAGGAGGACAGTCCTTTTGGCACGGGTAACCTTCTGGACGACCTCATCGAGTTTGTCTATAGCGGCGATGGTTGCCGTCTCTTGCTGGTGGGCGACAACGCTCAGTTGCCTCCGGTGGGGCAGGTGCAGAGCCCTGCCTTGGACGAAAACCGCCTGCGCTCCTTCGGTTTGGAAGTGATTGTAAATCAGTTGACCGAAGTGGCTCGCCAACAGCTCGATTCTGGCATTCTCTATAACGCCACCCTGTTGCGCCAACAATTGGATGCCGGCAACGTCAATCTCCTTCCGCGCGTAATATATAAAAGGTTCAAGGATGTCCGACGGGTCGATGGCTACGAGTTTCTGGAGTGTCTGGAAAGTTCTTATGCCAAGGCGGGGTTGGACGACACCATCATCATCACCCGCTCCAACCTCCGTGCCAACCAGTTCAACCTCGGCGTGCGCAACCAGATTTTGGGGCGCGAAGAGGAACTTTCGGCGGGCGACCGTCTGCTCGTGGTGCGCAATAACTACTTCTGGGGCAAGGAGTTTGACCAACTGCCCTTCATCGCCAATGGTGATGTCATCGAGGTGAAACGTGTCCGCAATGTCCGCGAACTCTATGGTTTCCACTTCGCCGACGTCGAGATTCTCCTGCCTGACTATGGTGTCGAGACGGAGGTGGTCATGCTCCTCGATGCCCTCCATGCCGAAGGTCCGTCTCTCTCGCAGGCGCAGCAACAGGCTCTCTTTGAGGCGGTTGCACAGGATTATCCCGAGATTCGCAACCAACGCGACCTCTACAAGGCCATCAAGGAGAACCCCTATTTTAACGCCCTTCAGGTCAAGTACGGTTATTGTGTTACCTGTCACAAGAGTCAGGGCGGCCAATGGAGCGACGTCTATCTCGACGTCTCGTACATCAATCCAGACCACCTTGGCATCGACTTCTATCGCTGGATATATACCGCCTTCACCCGTGCCACCCAGACGCTCTATCTGGTCAATCCGAGCGAGGATATGTTGGAGAAGGAGTAACCTCCCGAGGGCTCTTCCCGTGCCCTCTTTCTCGTCGCTGTCTCCCTATTATGAAGGTATTATGAGTCTATTATGAAGGTATTATGAGCCTTTAAGGAAATTCCGAACGAAAAAGCCCTGTCTTGCTCTTGCTCGACAGGGCATTTTTTTGAACGTTTCCCCTTTTGTTTTTTTTGAACATTTTCCCTTTCGTCGTTGGACCAATCTCACTCTTTCGGTTCGCCCGTCGTTCCCCTTACGTCCTGCCGCTCATAGTCTCTTCTGGTATGGATCATGTATCGGTCATGTATCGGTCAGGTATCGGTCAGGTAACGGTCAGGTATCGCAAAAATGGGGTACCTGTGGGGTACCTGAACATCACCTGCGGCTCACCTGATGCGTTGCTGAATAGAGGATGGACGGTAGGTGGAGGGTAGGGGGAGATAAAAAGTGCCTTTTTGCTTCCAAATGCCCTTAAAATTTGGAAATTGACTAAAAATATGCTGTAAAACATATTTTTTTTACAAAATGTTTTGCAGAATGAAATAATTATATTATTTTTGCGCTCGATATTAATTTTTTCTGTATAAAATGAAAGTAATGAAATTTGGTGGTACGTCTGTCGGTTCTGCCCAGCGTATCAAGAATGTGGCCAATTTGATTGTTGAAGATGGCCAGCCTAAGGTAGTTGTGTTGTCGGCCATGTCAGGAACGACCAATTCTTTGCTTGAAATATCAGGATATTACCGTTTGCAGAACGCTATGGGCGCTGCCGACGTCATCAACCGTCTGGCACAGAAGTACGACGATACTATCGCCGAGTTGTACTCGTCGAACGAGTATGTCGAGAAGGCCAAGGAGGTGATTCGCAGCATCTTCGACTATATCCGTTCTTTTGCCAATCATCCATTCACTATATTCGAGGAGCGTTGCATCGTGGCTCAGGGTGAGCTGATGAGCACAAACTTGATGAACCTCTACCTCTTGGAGCAGGGTGTCAAGGTGGCTTTCATCCCTGCTTTGGAGTATATGCGCATCGACAAGAATGCCGAGCCTGACTTCAAGTACATCGAGGAGCACCTCAAGGAGCAGATGGACAACACGCCTGATGCCCTTATCTATGTCACTCAGGGCTTTATCTGCCGCAATGCATACGGCGAGATTGACAACCTGCAGCGTGGCGGTTCGGACTACAGCGCCAGCATCGTAGGTGCTGCCCTCCGTGCCGAGGAGATTCAGATCTGGACCGACATCGACGGTATGCACAACAACGACCCTCGTTTCGTGGAGGGTACCAAACCTGTGCGTAACTTGCATTTTGACGAGGCTGCCGAGTTGGCCTACTTCGGTGCCAAAATTCTGCACCCAACCTGTATCACGCCTGCCCGTATGTACAACATTCCTGTACGCTTGTTGAACACCATGGAGCCTTCTGCTCCTGGTACGATGATCAGCAACCAGACAGAGGCTGGTAAGATCAAGGCCGTGGCTGCCAAGGACGGCATCACCTCTATCCGTATCAAGTCGAGCCGCATGTTGATGGCCTACGGCTTCATGAGCCAGGTGTTCGAGGTCTTCGAGCGTTACAAGACTTCGGTTGATCTGGTCACCACCAGCGAGGTGGGTGTATCGCTCACCATCGACAACGACAAGAAGTTGGACGAGATTATCACCGAACTCAAGAAATTCGGTACCGTGCAGGTGGATAAGGATATGGTTATCATCGCCGTTGTGGGCGACATGAAGTGGGACAACCTCGGTTTCGAGAGCCGCGTGGTCGATGCCATGTCCGATGTGCCTGTCCGCATGATTTCGTACGGTGGTTCGAACTACAACATTTCGATGCTCATCAAGAAAGAGGACAAGATCAAGGCTCTGCAGAGCTTGAGTGCTCACCTCTTTTAAAATTATACATGACTGAGAGAGATTTCCTCCCAACGAGGTGAATCTCCCTCGGTCTTTGTTTTTCTTGTTTAGAACAATTGCTTCGTTTCGGTAGAAGCAGGGCATTTACATTGGTTATTCATTTTTTAGGTAGTGTGTTATGATATTCCCGATTGAACAATTTGAGGGTTTGCAAACCCCGTTTTATTTTTACGACAAGAGTTTGTTGCAGCAGACGTTAGACACCATCAACCGAGAGGCTGCCAAGTACCCTGGTTATCATGTGCACTATGCTGTGAAGGCCAATGTTGATCCCACCCTGTTGAAGCTGATTCGAGAGAGCGGCTTGGGTTGTGACTGCGTGAGCGGAGGTGAGGTCGAGACTTGCTTGAAGGCGGGTTTCCCTTCGTCGAAGGTGGTCTTCGCCGGTGTCGGTAAGGCCGATTGGGAAATCAATCTTGCTTTGGATGCCGACATCGCTTGTTTCAACGTCGAGTCTATCCCAGAGTTGGAGGTCATCAGCCAGTTGGCTGTTGCCAAGGGCAAGCAGGCACGTGTGGCTATCCGTGTGAACCCCAACGTGGATGCACACACGCACAAGTACATCACTACGGGCTTGAGCGAGAACAAGTTTGGTATCTCGATGGAGATGTTGGACGAGGTGTTGGATGTGGCGATGAAGTTGCCTAACATTACCGTCATCGGTCTTCACTTCCACATCGGAAGTCAGTTGCTCGAACTCGCTCCATTCTCTCTGCTCTGCGAGCGCATCAACGATTTGCAGGAACAGGTCGAGAAGCGTGGCATCCGTCTGCAATCCATCAACGTGGGTGGTGGCTTGGGTTGCGACTACGAGAACCCCGACGAGAACCCGATTCCGGATTTCGCCGACTTCTTTGCCAACTATGCCAAGCACTTGAAGCTTCGTCCCGGTCAGGAGTTGCACTTCGAGTTGGGCCGTTCGGTGGTTTGCCAATGCGGTAGCCTTATCAGCAAGGTGCTCTATGTCAAGGAGGGATTGCAGAAGAAATTCGTCATCCTCGATGCAGGTATGAGCGACTTGATTCGCCCAGCTTTGTATCAGGCGCATCATAAGATTGAGAATATCAGCGCCCAGGCCAAGGGCGAGACGGCGACCGATGTCTATGACGTGGTCGGTCCTATCTGTGAGTCGAGCGATTGTTTTGGCGAGAACGAGGTTCTGCCTGTCACTCGTCGTGGCGATTTCGTTGCCTTGCGTAGCGCTGGTGCCTATGGTCAGATCATGGCATCGCACTACAACTGCCGTCGCATCCCTGCCAGTTTAGTTCTTTGATTTCGTATTCATGAGGTATAGGTCTTCGTTGGTCATAGCAGGAACTATGTTGTTGGGACTCATTGGGTTCCAGCGGGTACTTGCCAATACCACGACGAACGTGTATGTGCCGGCCGACAGCATCGTGCAAAGCGTTGATACCCTGCTGGTTGACAGCGTTGCGAGTGACATCGTGCCGGATTTGCTGCTCGGTGACAGTATCGCCCTGCTGGAGGATACGTTGGCCATCGACTCTTTGGCGACCGACTCTTTGAATGTCGATTCGCTGGAGGTGGAGGAACCGGTCTATGTGGCACCCCCTACGCCGGGTTTATTGGCCTCTTGGTCAAGGTGTTACCCGATGCAACCGGTCAGCGCAGAGGCCCGTCGGGCAGCATTGGCCGACAGCGCTAACGTCAGCGCGTTGCGCCAACAGGTGGATAGTGTCGATGTCAATCCTGCTCTGAGATATGCACAGGTTGATTTCCGTATGCCTATCATCCTGAGCAGTCAAGTGCCTGAGCAACAGTCCCTGGCCATTGCTCCCGTTGCGACGGAGTCGGGCATGTCGGAGCGGTTATGCTCTTTCGACAACCTCTTCCAGCAGCAGTTGGCGTATGGTCAACAGTTGAACAATGCCATCTTCCGCTACTCGATGAAGCACCTCAATGCGGTGAGCATCATGCGTCCCGAGAACTATGACTTGCCTACGGAACGCAAACTCATTGAGCGTCAGGAGCTGACGGGGCAGGAGCATGTCGAGACGGGTTTGGCATTGGAGCTGGAACCTTCAGGTTTGAACATCGAACAAGTCACTTTCCATGCCGACAAGTGGCATCGGCGCGGTACGACCGATCTCCAGATTTCGCAGACGGCATTGAGCGACAACTGGTACAAGGGCGGTGAAAACAACTTGACCATTGCCAACTACGACCGCGTGAACTTCAGCCGTTATGACGAGAGCATGAAGACTTCGTTGGACATCACTCTCGAACTTCGTCTGTCGGGTTACCTGTCGAAGGCCGATACGGTTCACTCCATGCGCGTGAATGACAATCAGTTCCGTGCGGACGTCAGCTATGGTTACAAGGCTTGGAAAAACTGGTACTATAGTACCTCGGCCTATTTGAAGACTCCAATCTTCGAATACTTCAATGCCAATAGCCGCGTGGTGAAGAGTACGTTCCTCTCTCCATTGGAAATCAATGTGGCTATCGGTATGGACCTGAAGCAGATGAAGAAGAAGAACTATAGCTACTCGCTGATGTTCGCGCCTCTTTCATACAACGTGAAGAGTGTCAGCGATGACCGTGTATCTGTCACCTCTTTCGGTATCAAGGAGAATCGTCGTTCTTTGCATCAGTTCGGTTCTTCCATCACCGGTAAGTTGGAGTGGAAGATGACCGATGTGGTAAGTTGGACGTCGCGTGCCTACTTCTTCACCACCTACCACAGCACCTTATTTGAATTTGAAAATACTTTCAATCTGCAACTGAGCCGCTACAGTACGGCTAAGGTTTATCTCTTCCCGCGCTTTGACGATGGTGTCGATAACAAGTGGCAGATGAAGGAAATGCTGACATTCGGACTTGCCTTGCATTGGTAGTCCTACAAGATAAAATATTAACTGATAAATATGTGTTTAATATGACAGAATTGGAATTGGCGAATGGGCTAAGTGAAATCTGGCATTTGCTGACCGAACCTCAGCAGAAATCCCTTATGGACGATGCCATCACTTTGACTTGTGATAAGGGAGATTATATCTATCATGATGAGGAGGAGTCTATCTATCTGTATTGCCTTATCCGTGGCCATGCCAAGTTAGAGAAATTAGGAATCGGTGGTCGTAACCAAATCATGCGTATGTTCCAACCTGGTGACATCTTTGGCTATCGTAGTTTCTTTGCCAGCCAGGAGCATACCACCGAAGCCATCGCTATCGAGGATTCGGTAGTAGCTTGTATTCCAATGACATTGATTGAGCGTTTCTGCCATGTCAACCCAGATTTGGCAATGTACTTTGTCCGTAACTTGGCTATTGACCTCGGCAAGTCCGACCTCCGCACCGTGGAGTTGACCCAGAAGCACATCCGCGGTCGTCTGGCTGGTAGCTTGGTCTTCCTCATTGACAAGTATGGTTTCGAGTCGGATGGTCGCACCTTGAACATCTTCCTTTCACGTGAGGATATGGCATCGCTCTCCAACATGACTACCAGCAACGCCATCCGCACCCTGGCCAGTTTCGCCGAGGAGGGCATCATCGCTGTCGATGGTCGTCGCATCAAGGTGCTCGATGCCTCTAAGCTCAAGCATATCAACACCCAAGGATAATCTCCGTAATGCTATTCGTTGATTAGTAAATCACCGAATTTAACGAAAGCCAGCATTCCGTCTTGGATATAACCTTTGGTAGGATAAAAAAGATAAGATAAAACGAATCCCCCTTGCAACATAGAAATTTGTTGCAAGGGGGATTGTGTTGTTGTTTGAGAACTTCTTTCTTTAGGTACCAGAATAACACCGAGTATCCAATTGCTCAGATTCTTGTCTTTATCTCGTCAACGACAGGCTCAGGGTCATACCGAAGTTGGTGTCAACGGTAGGATAGGAGGTCGAGACAAGGGGTTTGTTGATCTGCTTCTGCCAATAGAACTTGAAGTTCAAGGCCTTGGAGAACTGGTAGTCGGTCGAGAAGTTGATGTTCACCGCCGAGTTGCCGTTGGTCGCCTCGCTGTATTGATCTTCAATCTTGCGGAGCAGGGCCAACTGGTTCTTGTAGGTGATATCCAACTTCATGTTCAGGTCGTGCGATACGTTCTTCTCCTTCGCCACATTGCTGGCAGGTAAGCCGAGGAAAGTGTTGAAGTTCGCAATCTTGTAACCTGTGCCGAAGGTGAAGTCCTTCGAGATGTTTTCGACAATCTGGGCAGCCGACATGTTCAACGAGACGGCACGCGTCTGCTTGTACTCTACCTTGGCCGATATGCCGTTCAACGTAGTGGCATTCAGGCCGATAAGGGGAGCGAAGTTCTCGGTCAACGTGACGGTCGAGATACTGAATTCCGACGAGGGCACAGGGACATTGTTGGTCACGTCGAAGGTGAATCCCAATCCCTCCTCATTTTCGATGTAGTTGGTGTAACTCAAGTAGTTGCCTACGTTGTAGGTACAGTTGTAGCCGTGGCTCAACGTGAGCGTCTTGAAGTATTCGGACAGTTTCGGGAAGAGTTGCAGCAGACCGTCGTATTGCATCTTCCAGTTCGGTAGAGCCTTCCAGATCTTGGGGAAGGGGGAGAGGCTGACGTCCGATGCCGAACCGCCATTCATATAAGCAGCAATGAAGGCCGGTACCAACACATCGCTCGAGTTGATACGACTATTGCCCAAGTTGTTCTGGTAGGGCATACCGGCATATTCCGGCAGTTCGGACATGAATCCACCGGTCGGATAAGTGGCACGATCGTAGCGCGCCAAGAGTCGGCTATAGATGATGTCGCGGTTCTGAATCAACTGGTCGAACGCCTTGCTGTGGAACTTGTTTTTGCTGCGACCTGACCCGAAGCTGGAACCTAACGCGATGGTAGTCATCTGGAAAGAGCCCGACTTCGTGATAGCCAGGTCGTCGTACATGAACTGGTGGCTTTGCTTCTCGTTCCGTTTCCACGACCCCGAGAGGTTGATGCGAAGGCCAGGCAATGGTTCGAGAGTGGCGCCATAGTTCAATTCTCGTGTCAGACTATAGACGGCAGGTGAAGTCATGGTGGAATCGACGATGAGCCAGTCGTTCTGAATGGCTTTGTTGGTGAACGATTCTCCACCCTCGAAGCCAAAGGCAAAACCGAGACCTGGTGCCAACGATGATCCGCTATTGTTCTGTCCGAAGAAGTCTCCGGCATTCCGCTTGAACGATGGAAGATAGGTGACGTTGTTTTGCTTGTACGAGATATTCATGTTACGCACCATCATCAGGAAGTAACTGGTAGCCTGCACGTTCTTGTACCACTTCTGGTCGTCCAACGGCTCCATAGGGGCAATGGAGATGGCCAAGTTGACGCTGTCACTTGACTTGATGCGGATGGTGTTGGCATCCAGACGTTTATAATCCAAAGGTACAACCTTGCCGGTGGTGTTGTCTTTGGCCGATACGATGATGCGTCTGGTCTTGAGGTTGTGTGCCAACTCGAGAGTCGTATCTCCATACAGGGTCAATGTCTTGTTGAAGGTCTTCGGCTTGGCACTCTTCTTGGTCGGTTCTCGGCGTTGCTGGTTCTGTCGGCCGTTTCGGTTGTTCTTCGCCTTGTACTTGTCGTTGACTTTCTTGAGGAAAGGCGACTTGTTGTAGAGCGTCTCCAGGTTGATGCGTACGTCACCTTGCCAACTACCCATGTTCTGGAGGATGCCGCCCGTCGTGGTGTATTCATCCACCTGCGTGCCTCGTTGCCACTCGTAGGTACTCTTGTATTTGGCGGTCGCGGTAATCCAATCGGTGTATTTCAGTTTGTTGATTGGGATGTTCCACGAGGCATCAAAACTCTGGTTGTAGGTGACAGGGGTGCCCAATTTCCACAACTGCATGTTGACGGTATCTTTCCACGCCTCAAACTCGTCGGGATAGAGCGTCTTGTTGACGGGTGTCTCGGGTTCGTTGATGCGGGCATTGGTGGCCGAGTTGAAGTTCATCTTGAGCGTCTTGGTCAGGTCCCAGGCAATGGAGGTCTGGCGCAACCAGGTGAACGACTTGGTGTAGGAGACAGGGATGGTGTAGTCCGACTCGTACGTCTCGACGTTGCGTAGCTGCTCCTCGTGGTAGGTTCGGTTCCAGTTGCTCGACAGGCTGATGGCATTCGGTAACCAATTGAGCTGGAACTCCTTGAAGAGTTTCTGCTGGCGCCAATCGTTCTTTTTCTTCTTGGCATTATTGTCTCCCTGTTGCTTGCCACCCTTCTCAGGAGCTTTGCTCTTGGCATCCTTGCCACCCTTCTTGGCAGCAAAAGGTTGCCAGGCCTTGAAGTAAGGACTGTACTGATAGTTGATGGAGGCTTTGTAGTTGTCGTCCTTCTCGTATTCCGTAGTGGGGTCATGGGCCATCTTGCGGTTCTGCGAGTAGGACATCGAGACGTTGGCCAGGTCCCAAGGCTTGGCTTTCTTCGACTTGACATCGAACCTCATGCCCGAGATGGACATCGAATTGACTTTCTCGATGGTTTGTACCAAGGCGCGGATGGAGTCTTTCTCCCGTTCCGTATGGTACGTTTCGAGGGTCTCTTCCACCAACAGGTCTTCGTTGTAAGGGTCATACTTCGGTGTGGATACGGCCTTGCTTCGGCTGTAGTAGAAAGGAGCCGAGAGTTTGACTTGTGCGGGCAACCATTTGCCCAGGTCGGTTTGGCCCGATACGTTATATTGCCAATCGTCGCTCTGAGCGCGGTCGGCAGCACTTTGAGTGATGTTGCCCCAACCCACCGAGGTGTAATTGCCTGCTGCATTGACCGTTGCGAGGTCCGATACACGGAGAGTGGCGTTGCCCTTCGCGGCCCAACCACCTTCCTCCTTGATGCCGTTCAGGCGCAATTCGTTCACCCAGATCTTGCCGCTCTTGGTGCTCTTGCCGTTGTTGCGAACGCCAATCATGATGACCGACACTTCCGAGAGGGTCGGGTTACCAATTACGGAAATCTTGTTGCCGTGTTGGTCATCGTCGTATTGACTATAGACGGTGGTGTAGGAGGCCTCGCCCAAGTTGCTGATTTTGTCTGAGTTACGGTGTTTCTTGAGCGTGGTGAACTTCTTCAGGTCTACGTTGACCATATTGTCTTCCGGCCACACACGTCGGCGGTCGGTGCTGCTGTTATTATTATAGGTACCAGCCGGTGTGAGGCGTACGGGCACCTCGTATTCGTAGTAGTTGTCCTTGTAGTCCGAGCCCAGTCGGACAAAGACACAGAAATCTCCGTCATTCAGTTGCGTCTCGTTGTTCACCATCGCCTCGCCATGGACAAAGAGTTGGATGTTGTCGTATTGGCGCATGTCCATACCCGAGTTCTTATAGACGGCCACGGCATCGTGCGGTTCCAGATCTTCGATGTCCAACACCATCGCCTGTTCGTTCAACTGGGTCGATGTGCTCTGTCCGGGGTCGATAACGCGGTCGATGCCAGGAGGCAAGACATAGTTCACGGGGTAGGAACCGGCATTCTCCTCGATGTTGACCGTCGAGGTCGATATCGTTCCTGTGCCTGCCACGCTGTACCCACGGTCGGTGAGGCGGCTGGCAGTATATTTGCGCCAATCGCTACGCACCAACTCCAAGGTGGCAAAGCGGAGGGTCTGTGTCTCTTCCCAACCGGTCATGTACATGCGCATGAAGCGTATCGACTTGAAGTTCTGGATGTTACCCACCTTCTTATCGTACTCCGAGATAGGGATGCGGAACTGGTACCACTTCACTTTCTCCTGCTTGCCGTTGCGGAGTCGAACCGTCGATTCGCTGATGCTGGCAATGTGGTTTGACCCTTCGACGAGGTCCTCGGGGTGAAGCGAGATGTGGTATTGGTAGTATCGCTCGTATTCGTTCAAGGTGTTGTCTCCATTGAGGTCTTCGACGTCGGGCAGACTAGTGGCGGCAGTAGAGTAACGGTTGGAATTGTCGTCCATGCTGTTGCGTTCCATACCGTTATAGTATTTGTAACGACGCAGGATAGAGGCTTTCTCGTTGTCCCAGTCGGCACCTCGGTAGTGATGGAAGTCATCGCCTGCAGGGTCATTGAGAGGCGAGAAGGGGTCGGTTTGCCATTGTGCCAATACCTGACTGTTGACCCGTTGCATCACCGAGTCGCGGTAACCCTGGTAAGAGGTGTGGTTCAACTCATCGGCATCCTTCAATCCGTCCAATCCGACGTCCTGATTGACGCGCGAACCGGCCTGATTGTCAAAGGCATAGACGGTCGATGTCCTGCGGCTTACTCGTCCCCATGCCGTCTGCGTGGTATAGAGGTCGGAACCGTCGGTCTCCAAACCGTTCTCGAACGACTTCATACCATCCTTCAAGATATCTTCACTCACTTCACCGAGGTTGAAGTAGAGGTCGCCGCCCCCGTACGTCGAGGCATCGTCGCTTTCGCCCTTCGTGATGGTAGGGTCCATCAACCAGAATTCGATATATTCGTAGTTGGCATTCTCGAAGTTCGTCACATCCATGCTGCACATGATGCCGCCCCAACGTTGCTCGGGGTGCGTGAGTTTACCGTCCTCGCCTATGCCCTTGGCATCCAGGTTGTAAGGACCTCGTTCCTGTGGGTAGAACGTGAGGTTGAGAATGTCCAATATGCCTGTCTCGCCATAGGTCAGTTCCTTGTTCGGGAAGATTTCGTCGTAGTTCACCTGACGTACGCGGTGGTCGGACAACTGCTCCAGGTCGTTCTTGATGTGACCTGGGGTGAGGTTGCTCGATTGCGACGTGAACATACGGTCGATGGTGTACCACGAGAGCAGGGCGCGGTTCTTGCCGTAGTCGATATTGTTGCTCAACGAGGCTTCGGGGAAGGCGGCATTGTTGTCTTCGTAAGGGGTAGAGGCAAGGTGCCATTGGGCGACGGACGAGATGTCGGAGTTCGATTCCGAGTTCTCGAAGTCGTCGATATAGACGTTGCCCGCATTACCGATTTGGGCGCTGTGTCCGGCTTCCAATTTCGCGTATTCGCCTTGCAGGGCAATGTTCGATGGCGCGGTCGCTTTCACCCAAGGGATAGCTCCCACGGCGTTGGTGAGCCACATGAAGTCCTTGTTCCACTTGAAGTTGAAGCCGTACATCGTATTGTTGATCGGTATCTCGCTGTTCGTCACCTTCTTGGTGAGCGGCTTTTCGTGCAGATTGAGCAACGTGGCGCCGAAGGAGATGTCCTTCGAGTACTCATATTGCATATCTACGCCCATCATCGTCTTGCGCTGGAGGGAGTATTCCGAACGGTCTTCCAGGCTGACATTCACCGCCGTACCACTCTCGATGATGTTCTCGTTCAGGATGGTGACGATGCCCATGTTGTAGTCCACCGAGTAGTCGCGGTTCTCGACCAACGTGGCACCTCCTGCCGTGACGACCACCGACCCGCGTGCCACATTGCGGGCGCCCAGGTCTATCTCTGCTCCGCTCGATGCCTCGTATTCACCTTTCAGGCGGAACTTGTTCTTCTCGGCTATCTGCTGTGCGATGGTGAGTGTGCTGTCATAGAGTTCCTGATAGCAGTAGCGTTTGGCCAATGCCTCGTTGCCCAACTTGCGTGCCAGGTGACTGCCGAACGGTTCGACCACAGGGAAGATGATTCGGCCCGTCGTCGGGTTCACCGTCAGTCCCTGGAGGAAGTCGAACTGCCCGTCGGGGTGACGTTCTTCGTTGGCATTCAGTTGGTCAAGGTTCATCACCTTGATGAGCAACTCCTGGGCAATCGGACCCTCGTTGATGAAGTTGGTATAGACGCCGATGGTGTCGCTCATATATTGCACCTGGAGGGTGAAGTTCTTCTTCTGGAGGCTGGTCACGCCCAACGAGTAGATATTCTTCATCATCAAGTCCCACAACGGGGTCTCGGGGTTGCCCGCCGTGGCTTTCAACAACTTGACTACCAGGGTCTGCGACTTGTTCTCCGAATTGTCGTCGCTGAACTCACCCACTTGGTAGGTCTTGCCGCCCAGGGTGTACTGGAAGGCAACGGCCAACACCATGTCGTCGTCCAACTTCGACTTGAGCGAAATGTATCCCAGACTGCTGTTCAGGGTGTATTCGTTGGCATCGAGCTTGCGGGCCGACTCCACCTTCTCGAAGTCGGTGCCGCCCGTGCAACCCTGTGCCTCCAGCGATGCCAACGAGGTGGTGGCATTGGCAATGTCACGTATCTCTGTGTAGTTGGTCGTGATGGTCTGGTAGAGGTTGTTGCTCTTGTTGTCGGGATACTGAGCCCCGCCCTGGGCGCTCCACAGGTTGTTGCCAATCTCGCTGCTTTCGCCCAGGTCCATGAAGGCCAGGATGTTACGCGCGTTGCCGTACGAACCGCGTTTGTTCGTTACCCACACCTCAATCTTCTGAATCTCGACACCCGAGGCGATGAGCGGCAGACGCGACATGTTGGCATCGTAGGTGTCGCGGAAGTAGTGGGCCAGGAAGAAGTGGCGGTTCTCGTCATACTGATCGACGCTTATCTCGTAGGCGCGTTTGGTAGCACCTCCTTTGCTCGATACCGACTTGCTGGTCGATTCCTGCTTGGCAAGGAGGGCGGTGATGTTGAGTTTGCCGAACTTCAGCGCCGACTTGATGCCGTACAACGACTGGCCCGCCGTGATGAGCGAGTTGCCGGTGTTCATCGATACATATCCTGCCTCCAGGTCTTGGATAATCTCGTCCTCGTCGCCCTGATAGGCCAGTTTGAACTGGTTGGCGTCGAAGTCGAAGGTCGCCTCGGTGTTGTAGTTCAGGTTGAACGACATCTTCGAGCCGATGGTGGCATTCATGTTCAACTGGATGTCCTCCTTGAAGTCGAAGGTGAGCTGGTCGCGGGCACGTTCCGTCAGGGTCGGATTGTCAATCTTGTTGCGCTTCATGCCCAGGCTCATGCTCATCGACCCTTGTGTCTTGACGCGCACTCCACCCTTGCCGAACACTTTCTCGGCAGGCCCCAGGCTGAACGTATAGTCCAAGAGGCTGTTGCCACCCTCGTTCTCAAACTCCTCGTAGGCCTTCTGGTTCTGCTCACGGAAGAAGGAGGAACGCAACGTGCGCTCCGTATAGTTCATGTATTCCCTCTTGCTCAGGGGGATAGTGTAGCCGATAGGGGTGTTGCCTATCTTTGTGCGTACCAGGTACCGCTCGTTTTTCCAGTCGTACTCCACCTCTTCCGTCACGTTCTTGGGGTTGCGCAGGTCGCCTGGATGCTTCTCCTGCTTCTCCTTCACGTCGTTCGGCGTGGTGTGTGCCACCTTCCAGCGGGCCTTGTCTGTTTCTTCTTCTGTCGTTTCGGGGGTGTCTTCGTTGTCCGTAATGTCTTGAAAAGCAAACCCATTATTAGCCCAAGAGACGCTCCCGAGCAGGAGCATCAAGCCAAGGCCGAATAAGGATATTTTGCTTTTGTTCATCTTTAAAATACGCGTATATATTATCCATAACGCACAATAAAAGTAATTATTGTTGCTCCCGATAACTTTTTTCAATATTCCGTGACCCCACTTGTTCCATATTGTAAAAAAAGATAAGTTGCTCCCAATATCTTTTTCCATTTCTCCTTACCCCTTGTCGCGTTGCTCCATGACGCTCTTGCAGGTTCGGACAATCTCACTTTTCTCTTTCCTTGTGGTTACTATGAGCCTATTATGAGCCTATTATCACCCTTTAAGGAAATCTGTACTGTCTCTCCCCCCTTTTACCCTCCTGTGTGGACGGTCTCTTCACCCTCTCTGCTTGATGTTATGTTCCCATTAAATTCGCCTTATGTTTTCATCGACCTTCTCCCTTTTTGCTCCCTTTTAAAGGTAGAAAGAAGGGAGAAAAAAGGAAGTATGTCAACGGTAGCTCTGAGGAAGGATAAGCATGTCAAAGGGAGTAGCATGATTGAAACAATTTATATTATTCTTTCACTTTGAATAGAATAGTAGCGGTAGGACTGAGGAAGAGAACGTAATAAAATATGGGAATAGAAAGATTTTTTTTTGAATATATTTTGACAATCCAGAATAATTCAATATCTTTGCTGCTGAATTGATACCGTATATTCTATAAAGTATGACAAAAGCAAAACCTTTTATCAAGTGTTTTGAAATAAAGAGCTGTCAAATCTAAGAATCATGGCAAAGATAAACGTCGAAAATACTGAAATAACTGTCGTTAGCGTACAAAATGAAGACTATATCTCTCTAACCGATATGGCTCATAGCCAGATGCAAGAGCATATAGTATTCAGATGGATGAGTTTGAAGAGTACTATTGAATATCTTGGTGAATGGGAGATGTTGTATAACCCCAATTTTAATTGTACCGAATTCGATACAATTAGAAATGCAGCAGGTAGCAACAATTTCGTTTTGTCCGTCAAGGCTTGGATAGAGCGAACGGGTGCAATTGGTATTATGGCTAAAACAGGCCGCTACGGAGGCACATACGCACACAGGGATATTGCTTACCATTTCGGCATGTGGATAAGTCCACGTTTCCAACTTTTGCTCGTCAAGGAGTATCAACGCCTTAAAGCCGAAGAACAGAAACAATTGGAGTGGTCGGCCAAGCGGGAACTCTCTAAAATCAACTATCATATTCATACGGATGCCATCAAGGCGAATCTTATTCCAGCAGAGATTACCAGAGAGCAAGCCGCAATGAAATATGCCGACGAGGCCGACGTGCTCAATATGGCCATGTTCGGAATGACGGCCAGACAATGGAGGGAACTGAATACTGATAAAAAGGGGAACATCCGTGACTATGCCAGCATCAACGAACTCATCAGCCTGTCAAACATGGAAAATCTCAATGCTGTATTCATAAACGATGGAATGCCTCAGTCAGAACGACTTATCAAGCTCAATCAGATAGCCATTCAGCAGATGCGCATCTTGGAGGATACCGGCAATCGAACCCTTTTGAAATAATCGTTATGGCAGAGAAGAAATACACTCAAATGCAACAAGTGATTGATGTACTCCGCGATAATGGCGGTTATGCAACGCTTGGAAATCTTTATCGTCTTGTAGATACTACTTCATGGGCGACAAAGACACCCAATGAGTCTATCCGTAGGATAGTACAGCAGTCGAAGGAAATATTCAAAGTGCAACCTGGACTATGGGCTTTGGAGGAGTTCCGAACCGAAATCATGCAAAAGTTTGAAATTAAGACGAAAGAGGCAAAGGACGATGAATGCTTTACTCATGGCTACTATCAAGGCATAATCATTGAGATTGGCAATATGAAGAAGTATGCCACATATGTGCCAGCACAAGACCAAAACCGCAAATTTCTTGAAAAACCTTTGAAAGAAGTTTGCTCTACTACCGAAATACCCAATTTCTCCTACGATCAGATTATTAACCGAGCACGGACGGTAGATGTTATATGGTTCAATGAACGTAAAATGCCAAATAGTTTCTTCGAGGTAGAACATTCTACGGATATACAGAATTCAGTAACGAAATTCTGTGACCTTCAAGATTTTAATAGTCGGTTCTTTATAGTGGCACCGCAAAAGCGAAGGGAACAGTTTGAAAAGGTTTTGAGTAGAACCGCCTTCAAGGATATAAAAGAAAGAGTTAGATTTAGTAGTTACGAAACTATACTGACACAATATGAATTGATGTGTAAAGAACGGTCAAATGCTGGTTTCATTTGATTCTTGTGATCATTTTTTAACAATTAGATTTTTATGCAATCAAGGCTTAGTCTTCTGATATTCAGGAAGTAGCTATCTTATTGAAAATGATCTTTTTTGATCAAAAAAGTTAATAAATGATCAAATCGTTTTTGTAAGAAATTTTGATCGTATCTTTGTGCCTGATATGAGGTACAATGTAACGATTCAAGAAACGCTTGCAAGAACAGTGCAGGTAGAGGCCAACTCGCCGAAAGATGCAGAGTTGGCGGTTGGTCGATTGTATAGTAATAGCGACATTGTATTATCTGGGGATGATTATGTTTCCACAGAGATTGTTACTAACAAGGACCAACCTTATTATAAATCCCCCAACAATGATTTACCTTGATTCAAGGTGATTGTGTAGATACCTTGTCGAAGTTCAAGTTCGGCTTTGACATGGTATTTGCCGATCCACCTTATTTCTTGTCAAGAGGTGGCATCAGTTGTCAGAGTGGGCAAGTCGTTTGTGTGGACAAGGGTGATTGGGACAAGCCGACTTCGACGGAAGAAATGGATGCTTTCAATTTGCGTTGACTCAAAGCCTGCCGTGAGCACATGAAAGACAATGCAACCATTTGGATTTCAGGCACCCATCATAATATCTTCAGTGTTCAGCAACAACTGATTAAACTCGGTTTCAAGATATTGAATGTCATTACTTGGGCCAAGACAAATCCACCGCCTAACATTTCTTGTCGCTATTTCACTTACAGCACTGAGTTTATTATCTGGGCGCGCAAATCGGCAAAAGTGGCGCACTACTTCAACTACGAATTGATGAAAGAATTGAATGGTGACAAGCAGATGACCGATGTTTGGCAACTACCAGCCATTGGTAAGTGGGAAAAGTCTTGCGGCAAGCACCCTACCCAGAAGCCGTTAGGAGTATTGGCAAGGTTGATTCAGGCAAGTACACAACCGAATGCTTGGATTCTTGACCCATTCAGCGGTAGCGCAACTACTGGCATTGCTGCCAATCTGCTCGGACGACGTTATCTGGGACTTGAAATTGAGGAAGAATTCCTTGCCATGAGTAAGGCTCGACGAGAAGAATTGGAGAATACAAATATTCGCAATGCCTATCTGGAGCGTCTCGAAAAAGCAAAACTCATTTTACCATCTGAACTACGCGTTGTCTCGGATAATGAAGAGAACAATTATGGCATTCCGTGGCTATAAATATAACTGGAATTATTAAAAGGGGTTGAGTTCAACCCTTTTTTCGATGTCTATATAGATAATGGTTTATTTCCTCTGCGTCACCAAATAGACGCCGGTGAAGACCATGACGATGGCAGCGGCTTGGGGCATACCGAAGGTGGCTAACCCGGCTGCGACGCTGACGAGACAGGCCACGATGGGTTGGACGTAATTATACATGGCAACGACGGTGGGACGCAGAATCTTCTGGGCATTCATCATCAGGATATAGGCAATGAATGTGCCGAGGAAGACGACAAAAGCACACTCCCACCATGCCGAGGTGGGGATTTCACTCCAAGGTAACTGAATGACGTGCGAGGAGGTGAAGGGGCACACCATCACGACCGCCCAAAGCATCATCCACTTCATGCAGGTAACGACTTTGTAGCGGGCAATGAGACGTTTGAAGAGGGTGAGGTAGAGAGCAAAACTGCATTGGGCACCCACCACGAGAATGTCGCCCAAGAGGTTGCCCGAACGACTCTCGGAGGCCGATTTGCTATGCAGGATGAGAATCAAGGCACCACAGATGCCTAAGACGACACCCAACATCTTCTGCCAAGTGAGACGTTCGTGGAGGACGATGGTGGTGAGCAGGAGGGTGACGATAGGCATGGTGGTGGTCATGATGCTGGCATTGGTGGGAGCGGTGAGACTCAACCCGATGGTGAAGCAACATTGGTTGGTGACAATGCCAAAGAGACCGGCACCGGCAAAGAGCAAACGGTCGCGCCAGCAGACATGTTCGTCCTGACGGGTCAGCCACCCGAACACCCAGAAACAGAGCATGCTGCCCACCACGCGGAAGGTGACTAAGTCGATGCCGCTGATACCTTGGTTCATGGCATCCTTGCCCAAAGGAGCCATCAAGCCCCAGATGATGCACGCCCCCAGGATGTTGAGGTGTCCGACGACGTTTGCATTCGTATATTTATTCATCGTGAAAAGAGTTGCAAAACTTCAATAACGCGGTGCAAAATTACTTGTTTTTGATGAATGTTGTGCGCAGATAGCCCTTTTTTAGAGAAAATATTTCTTATTTGGGTGTAGAAACAGGAATTTTTCTCTATAGATACGTCAATTCTAATAATTTATTTGTATCTTTGGCGACTACAAACTTATAAATTGCTGATATGAGTGTTTCCGAGATATTACAGAAAACCGACAAGACCTTATTCTCGTTCGAGGTGCTCCCTCCATTGAGGGGCAAGAGCATTGACCAGATCTACAAGACGGTAGATAAGTTGATGCCGTTCCATCCAGCTTTCATAGAGATTACCACCCATCGGAGTGACTTCGTCTATAAGGAAGTCGCCCCGGGACAGTTCAAGCGCGTGGAGGAACGTGTGCGTCCAGGCACGGTGGCCATTGCCTATGCCATCAAGCAGAAGTATGGGTTGCCCGTCGTGCCTCACATGATATGCTCGGGATACTCGCAACAGGAGACCGAGAACGAGTTGCTCGACTTGGCCTTCCTGGGTTTGACCGACCTTCTGGTTCTGCGGGGCGACAAGTCGAAGCAGGACAGTCGCTTCATTCCGAAAGAGGGTGGCTTGAAGTATGCCAGCGAACTTTGCGAACAGGTCAATGCCTTCAACGAGGGGCATCTGCTCTTCGGCGAGAGTCATGAACTCTGTCGGGAGCACCCTTTCTCGTACGGCGTGGCTGGTTATCCCGAGAAGCACGAAGAGGCCATGAGTCAGTCGGCCGACATGCGTGCCCTGAAGCGCAAGGTCGATCTGGGAGCAGGCTACATCGTCACGCAGATGTTCTTCGACAACCAGAAATACTTTGACTTCGTGCAACGTTGTCGTGAGGCCGGTATCACGGTGCCCATCGTGCCTGGCTTGAAGCCGCTCAGCACTTTGAACCATTGCACCATGCTGCCCCGCACTTTCCATATCGACTTTCCCGATGAACTGGTGCAGAAGTTGGAGAAATGTGCCAGCAACGAGGATGTGAAGCAGGTGGGCATCGAATGGTGTGTGCGCCAATGTCAGGAACTGAAGGAGCATGATGTGCCTTCGCTGCACTTCTATTCGATGAATGCGGCAGCCCAGATAGAGACGATCCTGAACTTGTTATAAGGGCAAGTTAATTACAAATTACGAATTACTGTACTCCCTGTCGGTTAAAAACAAAGAAGAAGGAGATGACGTTAAGAGAGGCTTTTGCTAAGAAGGTATTGTTGTTGGATGGCGGTATGGGTTCCATGCTGATGAAGGGCAACAACGATGAGTTGTCACTCACACAACCCGACTTGATACTGGACATACACCGCCGCTATGTGGCGGCAGGAGCTGATGTGCTCACTACCAACACTTTCTCTTCGCAACGTGTGTCGCAGCACGAGTATCAGCTGGAAGACCGTATCGTCGAGATGAACCATGCCGGTGCGCGTCTGGCACGACAGGCAGCACAGGAGTGCAAGGAACGTCAGGTGTTTGTCCTGGGCGATGTCGGTCCTACCAGCAAGATGCTCTCGATGAGCGAGGATGTCAACGACCCAGCGGCTCGTTCTATCTCGTTCGACGAACTGGAAGATGCTTATTTCGAGCAGATTCATGCGTTGTTGGGCGAGGGGGTAGATGGCATTCTGATTGAAACCATCTTCGACACGCTCAACGCCAAGGCGGCGCTCTCGGCTTTCCTCAAATCCAAGGAACAATGGCTTCAAGCGGGTAAGGCGGAGGTGGCCGATGTCGAAGTGCTGCTTTCCATGACGGTGTCGGATGCCTCGGGACGTACGCTGTCGGGACAGACGGTCGATGCTTTTGTCATCTCCGTGGCGCATGCCAACCCCTTGTGTGTCGGTTTGAATTGCGGATTGGGCGCCGATGGCATGACTCCGTACCTCCGACAGATGTCGGCTTGTGCTTCTTGCTATGTCTCCTGTCACCCCAATGCGGGTTTGCCCAACCAGTTTGGCGGCTACGACGATACGCCTCAGGACATGGTGCGGCAGATGCAACCTTTCTTTGCGGAGCATCTGGTGAACATGATTGGCGGTTGTTGTGGTACCACGCCCGACCATACGGCTGCCATGCGTCAGATGATAGACGCTCTGCCTTCGGATTATTCTATTCGTCGCCCAGCTGCCTTGTCCTCGGCTCTCCGTTTGGCGGGATTGGAACCGCAAGTAGCGACACCCGACATCTTTGTCAAGGTGGGCGAGCGTTGTAACGTGGCTGGTTCGAGGAAGTTCCTGCGCCTGATTGGCGAAAAGAAATACGACGAGGCGTTGGACATTGCCCGCAAACAGGTGGAGGATGGAGCCATGGTCATTGACGTCAACATGGACGACGGTTTGTTGGAAGCACAGCACGAGATGCAGACATTCCTCAACCTACTGGCCTCCGACCCCTCTATCAGCCGCGTGCCTATCATGGTCGATTCTTCGCGTTTTGAGGTCATCGAAGCCGGTTTGAAGTGCTGCCAAGGTAAGTGCGTGGTGAACAGTATCAGCCTCAAGATGGGCGAGGAGGAGTTTCTGGAGCGTGCGAAGATAGTCAAACGGCTGGGAGCGGCCGCCATCGCCATGTGTTTCGACGAAGAGGGGCAGGCCACCGACTATGACCGTCGTGTCCGTATCTGCAAGCGCATGTACGACCTCTTGACCCGAAAGGCAGATTTTGTGCCAGAGGATATTATCTTCGATCCGAACGTATTGACCGTAGCGACGGGTATGGCAGAACATGCGGCTTATGCCTCCGACTTCATCCGAGCCACCCATTGGGTGCAGGAGAACTTGCCGGGAACGCGTGTGTCGGGCGGATTGTCGAACCTCTCGTTCGCCTTCCGTGGCAACAACTATCTGCGTGAGGCGATGCACTCGGTCTTCTTGCACCACGCTATCCCCAACGGCATGGGCATGGCTATCTTGAATCCTGCCACGCAGGTGGAGTATGACACCATCGCGCCTGACTTGGAGCAGGCTATCTCGGCGGTCGTGCTCAATACGTCGGAAGATGCCTCGGAAATTCTTATCGAAAAAGCACAGCAACTTCTTGCGGATCAACCAGCTGCCAAGGCGGTAAAGGTGAAGGAGGAGGCACCCACTACTCCCGAGGAGCGCTTGAAGTTGGCCTTGAAGAAAGGGGAGACAAGTACGTTGTCGGCCGACCTCCAGATGCTCATCGACCGAGGCGATTCACCTTTGGCCATTATCTCGGGTCCTTTGATGGATGGCCTCAACGAGGTGGGACAACTCTTCGGCGAAGGAAAGATGTTCCTGCCGCAAGTGGTGAAGAGCGCCCGCACCATGAAGAAGGCGGTGGAGTTCCTCGATCCGTATATAAAGAAGATTAACCAAAACCAAAACGATGACGAAAACGAAAACCAAAACGATAACGAAGACGAAAACGAAAAACAAAACAAGTCTTCGCGCGGTAAGATAGTCATCGCTACGGTGAAGGGTGACGTGCACGACATCGGCAAGAACATCGTGGCGGTCATCATGGCGTGCAACGGATTTGAAGTAATCGACTTAGGGGTAATGGTGCCTTGCGAAACCATCATTCAGACAGCCATTGCGGAGAAAGCCGACATCATCAGTCTTTCGGGATTGATTACACCAAGTCTGGAGGAGATGTGTGTCGTGGCGCGTGCCATGCAGGAGGCGGGATTGTCTATTCCGTTGATGGTGGGGGGCGCTACTACGTCGCCCATTTATACGGCGGTCAAGATTGCTCCGTGTTACGATGGCCCTGTCTTCCATGTGCGCGATGCCGCTTCGAATCCCGGTTTGGCGATGCGATTGCTCGATCCTGCCACGCACGACGAGGTGGTTGCCGAAAACCGCAAGGAACAGGAACGCATCCGTTCGCAGCAGGAGCAACGCCAAGCGTTGGAGCAAGCCCAGAAACAGACGAGTCGTTCGTTGGGTGAAGCAACACCCGAGGAGCGTCGCTTGCAGGTAGATTGGAGCAAGGTACAGATGCCTCGGGAGCCATTCTTGGGTATGCGCGTGCTTGACCCTATTCTGGTTCGGGAGGTCATTCCTCTTATCGACTGGCTCTATTTCTATTGGCCCTGGCGCGTGAAGGAGGATAGTGAGGAGGGTAGAAAACTTCGAGCCGACGCCGAAGAGATATTACGTGAGATTGCCGACGACCCTGCTTATGCCTTGCGATGCACCCAGGCATTTTATCCTGCTGGAGGACAGAATAATAGCATTCATGTCGTCCTGCGGAAGGAGGAGCATGTCTCGGATTGTCCGTGTTGCCGTGTGTCGGTCGATATCCCTACACCACGTCAGCAGAAGTTGTCAGGAACTTGCCTCTCATTGTGCGACTATCTGCCTCCCTGTGGATTGCTTCGTGAACCCGAGGGACGTATCGGAGCCTTCGCTTGTACCGTGAGTGAGGCTTTTGTTGAACGATTGGAGCGTCTGAAACAGGCTTGTGGAGGTAGCGACTATGATGTTTTGCTCCTGCAAACTGTGGGTGACCGATTGGCAGAAGCGGCAGCCGAATACCTGAGTCAACGACTCCTGAAGGATTATGGTTGGGGCGGCATCCGTCCTGCTGTGGGTTATCCCGCCTTGCCCGAACAGAAGAGTATCTTTTTAATGTCCCAGTTGATAGATTTTGGAGCGGTCGGTATCTCGTTGACCGAGAATGGTGCCATGTATCCGCAAGCCTCCGTGAGCGGCCTCTATTTCGCCTACCCAGAGGCAGAGTATTTCAGCATTAAATAATAGGAGTTAATGGGAGTTATCGCTTCGCCTGGGGAGTTAATAGGAGTTAACGGACGAATGGAAAGTAGTTTAGGAACTTTACTAAAATGAAGAGTGTCAGTATCATAGGAGCCGGTGCGGCGGGTTGTTTCTGTGCTTTGCTTTTGAAGCGCAGAGTACCCTCCTTGCAGGTGCAGGTCTTTGAGTCGGGCAAGAAGGCCTTGGCCAAAGTGGCCATCACAGGCGGAGGGCGTTGTAACTTGACGAACACTTTTCAGGAGATTCGGAGTCTGAAGGAGGCATACCCCAGAGGAGAACAGTTGGTGAAGCGTGCTTTTTGCCAATTTGATAATGTGCAGTTGATGCAATGGTTTGAGGGGGAGGGTGTTCCGTTGGTGGTGCAACCCGACCAATGCGTCTTCCCCAAGAGTCAGGATGCCATGCAGATCGTCAACACGTTGCTTCGTGGTATGGAGAAGGCAGGGGTACAACTTCGCTTGAATCAACGAGTGCGCGAGATTGCTGCTGAGGGTGATGGCTATCGGATTACCTTTGCCGATACAGCTCAGAAAGAGGTTCATAGCGACATCGTCATTGTCACTACGGGAGGATGTCCGAAGGCGGAAGGGCTCTCGTTCCTGTCTCCTTTGGCGTTGAAGATAGAGACGCCCGTACCCTCACTTTTCTCGTTCAATATTCAAGGGATGAGTGAATGGATGGGCATTGTGGTCGATTCTGTATCTGTGGCCTTGGCGGGCACTAAGTTCCGCGCTCAAGGAGCACTCCTGATTACCCATTGGGGTATGAGTGGTCCTGCTATTCTCAAATTGTCCTCCTACGCTGCCCGTCATCTGGCTGAGGTGGGTTACAAGGCTTGTCTGGTAGTCAATTGGTTGGGCGAAACGGGTGAGGAGGAGGCTCGTGCTCTCTTGTCCGATATGCAGCAGACGCAAGGTGCCAAGCAGATTGGCAATACGCATGTGCCCCAATTGTCGTCCCGATTCTGGCAAGGGTTGTTGAAGCGTTCGGGTATCAATCCCGAGCAACGTTGGTCGGAAGTGGGACGCAAACAGATGAACCGGTTGCTCTCGGTACTCTTGTCCGATGTCTATGAGGTCGAGGGACAAAGCCGTCACAAGGAGGAGTTCGTCACATGTGGTGGTGTCTCGTTGTCCAACTTGAACCTGAATACGTTGGAGGTCAAGCAACACCCAGGTCTATATCTGGCAGGGGAAGTGCTTGATGTGGATGCCATCACGGGCGGATTCAACCTCCAAGCCGCTTGGAGCATGGGATATGTTATAGCCAATCATCTAAGCGCATCAATGCAGTAGTGAAATGCCCCGAATCAGGTAGGCACCCGACGGAACAAAAATAATCACAGCAACCTAACATAGCGTCAAGTTGCTGTGATTGTTATTTTGTGCTGTTGAAGAGAAGCTTAGAAGCCTCCCGATTCGATGTCCTCCAGATCCTGGTAGCCTTCAGCATCCAACTCATCTGGGTCGTAATCTTCGTCACCATACATGGAGTTGACGTCGTCGCTGAGGCCTTGGAACATCGAGTCGATGTCACCTTCCTGTTTTGGTGCCTTACCCTTGTTGACCACAACAGTAGGTTCGAGCAAGTGCTTGTGTTCGATGACTTCGCGTACCTGGATGAAGAGCGTACGGTCGCACATGGTATCGAAGAGGAAGAGCAACTTGGCTTTCTTCTCGGCCATCTCGGCGGGAATCATGTCGATGATGTGCGTCTTCTCCATCAATGGAATAGGAGCTGCCTTGGGGTCTTCGTTCATATCAACAGCTGTGATTTCCTGCTGCTTGTCCCAATACTCATCGCAGATGAAGAAGGAGGTCATCAGGTCACTCTTGTAGTTGCAAGTCTTGAGCAGCACTTTGTTGAAGTCCTGGAAGGTTGCATCTGCATCAATTTCTATCTCGCGGCGGAAGTCATCGACTTCATCGCTCAGGACGCAAAATTTGTAAACCATAATGTATGAGGTTTTAAGGTTACATTACATATTTCCGGCAATGATGCCGCGGTCGCTATTGCGGACAAATTGCAGGATATAGTCACGTTCAGGAGAAGAAGGGAAGTCCTGTTCGACCTTCTCGCAGGCGTGGGTGGTGTTGAGGCCGCCCATGTAGATGACGCGGTAGATTTCCTGAATGTTCAAAACCTGTTCGGCCGAGAATCCACGACGACGCAACCCGACAGAGTTCAAGCCCATATACTTGGCAGGAGAACGTCCGACCATGGTGTAAGGAGGAACATCCTTGGTCAAACCGGTGCCGCCCTGAATCATGCAATAGCTGCCGATGTGGGTGAACTGGTGGATGAGGGTGCCACCGCCGATAACGGCAAATGGATCGACGACCACCTCGCCAGCCATCTGTACACTGTTGGACATGATGACATTATCGCCGACGTTGCAATCGTGTGCGATGTGGCAATAGGCCATGACGAGACAGTTCTTGCCCACTTTGGTAACCAACTTAGAGGCGGTAGCGCGGTGAACGGTGACGCACTCGTGGAGCTGAGTGCCATCGCCAATCTCGACGGTGGTGTATTCGCCCTTGAACTTGAGGTCCTGAGGAGTGGTGGCAATACAGGCACCTGGGAAGATGTGGCAGTTCTTGCCGATACGGGCACCTGGGAAGATGGTGACATTGTTCTCGATGACGGTGCCATCGCCAATCACCGTGTCACTATAGATGCACGAGAAAGGGCCAATCTTGACGTTTTCGCCAATCTGAGCGCCCTCTTCGATGTAGGCTAATGGAGAGATATTGGACATAATATATGTATTAGGAGACCCACCAAACCTCCCTGCTTAGGGAGGCTTTCCTTCCCTCGCGAAACAAAATTGTTGTCAGCTCAGGAAGCCCCCTAAGCAGGGGGTTGGGGGTCTGTGATTTACTTATTCTTAACGATTTGTGCCATGAACTCAGCCTCGCTCACAATCTTGTCGCCGACGAAGGCATAACCCTTCATCTCGGCAATACCGCGGCGGAGTGGAGACATGAACTGAACACGGAAAATGAGCGTGTCTCCAGGAACGACCTTCTGGCGGAACTTCACGTTGTTGATCTTCATGAAATAGGTAGAGTAGCGCTCTGGTTCGTCAACGCAGCTCAATACGAGGATGCCCGAACATTGTGCCATAGCCTCAACCTGAAGTACACCAGGCATGACAGGTTCCTCGGGGAAGTGACCCTGGAAGAATGGTTCGTTGGCGGTAACGTTCTTGATACCGACGATGTAGTCGTTAGGCTCGACGGTCACAATCTTATCGACCAACTGCATCGGGTAACGGTGTGGCATGACGGCCTTGATACCGATGTTGTCCATGTATGGTTCAACGTTGGGGTCGTAGATAGGAGCCTGAATCTCGGTGTGCTTCATATCCTTACGGACAGCACGCGCCAACTTGTTGTTGATGCCGTGACCTGGACGGGTAGCGATGATGCGACCCTGGATGAACTTGCCGATGAGGGCGATGTCTCCCAGGATGTCGAGCAACTTGTGGCGGGCAGGTTCGTTGTCCCAAGTGAGAGGGCGCTTCTGCACATAACCCAACTTGTCGGCCGAAGGAGCCTCGGCACCAATGGCAGCTGCCAGTTTGTCCAATTCGCTCTGCTCGACCTTCTGGTCGTAGATGACCAAAGCATTGTCGAGGTCGCCACCCTTGATGAGGTTGGCTGCCAGGAGAGGTTGAACCTCTCGGACAAAGACGAAAGTGCGCGCACCGGCAATCTGGTCTTTGAAGTCCTTGACGTCGTTCATCACAGCGAACTGGTTGTTCAATACCGGCGAAGCATAATCGACGAAGGTAGTCACCGAGAAGTGATCGTCGGGATAGATTTCCAACTTGAGGTCGTTCTCTGGATCCTCGACGGTATATTTCTTCATGATGCGGAACACATCACGCTTGGCATCTTGTTCAACTACACCTGCTTTCTCGATAGCCTCGACAAAAGGAAGGGCAGAACCATCCAGGATAGGGAACTCGGGAGCATTCACCTGAATCAGACAGTTGTCGATGCCGGCGCAATAGAGGGCAGCCATGGCGTGCTCGATAGTGCTGACCACGATGTCGCCTTTCTTGACAACGGTGCCACGGTTGGTGGCAGCTACATTGTCGGCGATGGCCTCGATGACAGGTTGGCCTTCCAGGTCGATGCGTTGAATGTTGTATCCTGTATTGGGTTCAGCGGGATTGAAAGTGACGGTGATGTCCAAGCCCGTGTGAAGTCCTTTGCCATTCAAAGTGAAGGGGGCTGCAAGTGTTTGTTGTTTTGGAGTCATTTTTTATTTGTATTTACTTGTTCTTTTTTAATTCGTTGATATCTTTTTGCATGTCGGGCAAGCGCTTCAGATAAACGGCTTGGCGTGCCCATTCCTTGGCAGGGATGACGGGCGTACCCATCAGTACCTGGCCATCCTTGATGTTGCCAGGGATGCCCGACTGGGCACCGAAGACATTCTGATTGCCGATGGTGAGTTGTCCTGCCACGCCCACCTGACCGGCGAAGGTGTTCCAAGCGCCAATCTTGGTGGTGCCAGCCACGCCCACTTGAGAGCAGAAGATGTTGTTCTGCTCCATGACGACGTTGTGGCCAATCTGTACCAGGTTATCCATCTTCGTACCCTTGCCCACAACGGTATGACCCATCACAGCGCGGTCGATACAGGTGTTGGCACCAATCTCGTTGTCTCCCTCCAGAATGACGTTGCCAATCTGCGAGATCTTCTGCAACTGGCCATCGACAGGGGCAAAACCAAAGCCGTCGGCGCCGATGACGCAACCGCTATGCAGGATGCAGTTGTCGCCGATGACGCAATCGTGGTAGATCTTGACGCCGGCATAGATGAGGCAGTTCTTGCCAATTTTGACATTTTCGCCAATGTAAGTCTGTGGGTAGATCTGAGTACCCTCACCAATCGTTGCACCCTTGGCAATATAAGCAAAGGCGCCGACGTAAGCATCTTCAGGAACAGCGACACCCTCGGCGATGAAAGCTGGCTGTTCGATGCCACGTTTCTTGGGGTTCAACGCCTCCTGCACCATGTTGAGCAACAAGCCCATAGCGGCACGCGCATCGGTCACCTTGACCAAGGTAGGAGTGTATGTTTTGGCCGAATCCACTTCGATAGAGGCATCCAGCAGGACGATGCTGCTCTGGGTGGTATAAAGGTATTCAGTATATTTCGGATTGCTCAAAAACGAAAGCTTGCCAGGTTGACCCTCTTCAATCTTGGCCAGGTCGTTGACCTTGGCATTGGGGTCACCGATAACCTCGCCGTGGAGGAACATGGCTATTTGTTGTGCTGTAAATTCCATAAGGACATTAACGATGATTGTTCTGTAATAGCTATATATTGCTGCAAAGATACTATTTTTTTATGACGTGCGCGCGAAAATGTCCGAAAAACTGCATTTTTAGCGTAGAAAAGTGGGGTGTTGCACCCAAATGTGGGGCGGGAATGGCTTAATTTGTCGCTTTTTCGGGGTCAATTCCTCCCCCGGCTCGAAAGATGATGCCTCCAACAGCCTGGCCAAAAGGGCTGGCTCGGATGGCGAAGAATGAGGTTCCGAGTGGGTTGCCCTACCGTCGCCGTTACGGAGTTGCGTTCTTTTTCCGTTCTTTTTGCTTTCTTTTTTGGTTCTTTTTCCTTCTTTTCAAAGAACGGGTCCCGAAAGAGGTGTCGAAGTGGTCAACTTGCACCAAGCCCAAGGGAATGTTGGGTGGAGGGTGGGGCCATCTTTATTCCGGACAGGGGCTGTCGATGACAAATTCTGCATGGAAATGTCCGTCCTCGGTCATAGGCGAGATAAAGAAACGACCCGATTGCCCCGCTTCCAGATGACGGTCCGCCCAAAGGCGAGCCACCACGCCCATGGTGCAACGGAGGTTGAGTTCGCAACACGCCCAGGGCTGTTGCGGGTCGGGGAGTGTCATCATGTCGATGCCGACATAACCGACTTCCCAAGGTAGCCCAAAGAAGGGTGAAAAGCATTCCGTCAGAAATTGGATGGCATCTTGCCGCACCTGGTGGAGGGTGTTGAGGGTGAGCGGAGAACCATCGGTCAATCGTCGTTCGATGTCGGCATTGGAGAGCAGAAACCCCTGTCGATAGGTGCCGTTTGTGTCGTTTTCAAAATAAGAATAACCTAAGAACGTGATATGGTCGCGATGCACATAGAAGAGCAGGGCAAAGTCTTGCTTCTTGTCCAACCAAGGTTCGCCCATGATGCCTCCCATCTTCTGTATCGCAACATGCGCTTGTCGAATCATCGACTCGCGGGGGGTGACGGAACTGCGAATCAATCCTCGTCCGCTGCTGCTCCAAGGTGTCTTTAGCACAAAGTTGTTTCCTTGGGCATCGTTTTGTTCCAGGTAGCGGAGCACCTCTTCCTCGGAAGTGAGGTATTCGGGCATCTTTCCCCGATAGTGCAAACCCTGGAGAAGGTCGATGAGGGTGCGGCGGCTGGAGAGTTGTCGGAGTTGCTCCAACTGGTCGTCGGAGGGGAGAAGCGAACGCTTGATGTGACGATCTTTTGCCAAGTATTCGCGAGTGTCCCAATCCCAGCCCCAAGGTTGAGAGCCGTCGGGTGCAAAGATGTCCTCCAACCAAGCTAAATCCTCCTGAAGTCGGAGTGCGGCTTTGGGAGGATTGAAGTGACGGATGCCATTGGCCAGAGCGATGTCGTGCGAGGGGTAAAAGAGGTTCATCTTCGTGGGACTTTCTGGGTGCGACGATTATGCGTTGAAGGTGCGTTGGAAAAAGTCAAAGGCCTGATGCGCAAAGGATTCAAAGACATAGTAGGTCATCACCAGCGAGACAACCAACTTGAGGCCCGTAGTGAGCAGGAAGGCGATGAACGACATCAGTGCCACGCGGATGGCTTTGCCCAACTTCTCTTCGTGAACGAGTTCGCCGACAAAAGCACCTGCCAGAGGACCGACGATAAGGCCGATGGGCATGAAGAAAAGGCCGATGAAGACGCCGATGGTGGAACCCCAGATGGCTTGCTTGGAGCCGCCGCCTAACTTGGTGAGCCAGATGGGGGCGATATAGTCGAGCACGGTGACGGCTATGGTGATGATGAGCATCGTGACCAATAGGGACGAACTGATGTAGCCAGGCGAAGTGAAGTAGGCAATGACCAGCGAGGCAAAGCAGAGGGGTGGACCTGGCAGGGCGGGAACGATGGCTCCGATGATGCCGACCAGAGCAGCGATGATAGCCAATAAAATAAGTATGATAATCAGAATATCCATTGTGATAAAGGAAAAAAGTGGGTTCGCTTCTTCGATAATGACCATTCTTGTGGAGCGGTCAAAGTTCTGTGGCGCAAAGATAACGGATTTTTGCCATTTCGCCAAGAAACGCTCCAAAAACTCGCGTTCGTCATCCGAAATTGTATATAATACAATATAAATCGGTGTAAATTTGTGCCGAAAAGTCAAATAAATGCAAAAATGTTTGGTGATTCTTGATAATATGCCTATCTTTGCAACGCATAAATTTGTCTCACGTATTTGATAAATCATTATGGGATTATTTGGGAGAAAGAATAGTATTCTCTTGTTCTGCGCCTTGGGTATGGCAACGCTGTTGGCGTTGTCCTCTTGCCGTAGGAGCGACAATGAAGTGGAAGATGATTGGATAGAAGAATTGGGCGATATTTCCGATCCTACATTCCCTACCGACCCTACGGATGGCACTATGTCGTCGGCGGAACAGAGAGAGCGTTTGGAGAAGACGGCTCTGGCTTTCTTAAACCAGATTTCGGCTTCCGACTTTACGTATTACAAGAACTTAACGAATCATGTCCGTACCGAGTTGGCCACCTATGAGTCAACCGAGGCTATGGAGCATGTTCAGGAGATTCTGGAACAGGTGCTGATGGATGAGTCATCGGACGAAACGCAGCAGGACTACCCCAGCTATGCTATTGTCTATTCTGAGAAGCGTTGTACTTGGCTCGTGCAATTGGCTCGTTTCAAGGGTCATTATACCGCCAAGAATGGCAAGTGGGTGTATGCCGATGCCAAGGACTTCCAGATTGCTTTCAACGATCAGGAGGGCAAGCCTTGTACCTTGTCGGTCGAGGTGGGTGGTGACACCACGCAAATTCTGGTATCCGAAAGCGAGGACTATGAATGGTGGAGCGACACCGTGGACGGGAATGTGGTTTATCACGACCAAACCACCGAGAACCGGTACCTCTTGGCTATGCCCGAGGAGGTTCGTCTGGTGTTCAAGCAACAGAACCGCGAGCGTGTCGAGATTGTGCTCCAAGCTGACTTGGAAAGCACAAACGGAGGCCAGAGTGCCCGTTACTTGAAGAAGTTGGCCGCTCTGACCCGTATTGACGATTATCAGTTCGGTTTCACCAAGGGCTTCTTCCATTTGGAGAAGAAGTTGGAGTTCAACTGGGTGCTCCGGAAGAACGACAAGATGCTCTTGGATGTCTATGCTTTGATGGAGGCTAACCTGTCGGAGAAGGACATCCACCAATGCAAGGTGTCGCTCAACTTGATGGACGAGGTGCAGGTGTTCGGCGTTGTCCGCGATGGCGGTCAGTTCAACGAGTGCCTGGAGAACATCCAGAACGACAACCTCAACGAGACGGTTGTGAAGGAGAACGTGGATGCAGCCAATGCGTTGCTCGATTTGGGTCTCTATTTCGACAACAAGACGGATGTCAAGCAAGCAGAAGTCGTGATGCAGGCCGAGGCTGAATCCGAGTGGCGAGGCATCGTTTGGCATGTTGAACCCGTCATAGTCTTTGGCAACGGTATCAGCTATTCCTATTTCAGCACCTTCTTCGAGGAGGGCTTCGAGGAGTTGGTCAGCAAGTTCCGTATGTTGCAGAGAGACTTCGAACGTCTCGCTGAATGAGGTCGGTCTTTCTGTAATGGAAAGGAGGGTCCTCCTTGCTTTGCCATAACGCTTACTGCTACTGTGTGCTGCTCCGATGCTCATCCAGTAGCAGATTTCTTTTTGTATTGCTCAAGATGAACAAACCCACACGATTGCTTATCTGCTATCTGACCCTCGCTTGGTGCGTGGGAGGGGTGTTGTGTCCCTCTGTCGCGCTGGCCCAAGTGGAAGATGGTCATACGTTGGATAGCGTGGCGGTGGTGGCCCGTCGCTCCACTTCGGCGTTGAAGATGCCGGCGTTGGGCACCTTGTCGTGGTCGATGGAGGGCATTCAGGAGATGCCGCTCATCTTGGGTAATGCCGACCCGATGCACTATCTACAGATGTTGCCGGGTGTCCAGACGAATGCCGAGTACGATGCCGGCTTGCACATCCAGGGAAGCGACAATGGGCACAACTCTTTGTCAATTGACGGGGTGACTATCTACAACCCTTCGCACCTGTTTGGTTTGTTTTCGACCTTCAACGCTTCCCATTTCAAGGACCTGCAACTCAGCAAGACAGCCAACTCGGCCCACATGCCCAACCGTATCGGTGGTTTTGTCGATGTGCGTAGTCAGGAACTGTCGGACAGCCTTCACGCGTTTCTGTCGGTGGGATATATCTCCTCGCAAGGTACGGTGACGGTGCCGATAGGTCAGCGTTCGTCCGTAACTGCCTCTTTCCGAGTGTCCTACCTCAACGGGTTGTACGGTCCTTGGCTCAAGATTGACAATAGCGAAATCCGTTATAAGTTTGGCGATTATAACCTGACTTGGAACTATCGGCCAACCGACAGAGACGAAGTTCGGTTGTCAGCCTACCGAGGTTTTGACCAGATGAGCATCGACGACCTGACGCAGGATCGGGTGCGCTGGGGCAACGAGATGGTAGGGTTGGATTGGAAACATACCTTGGATGCCGATTGGTCGTCCCGAAGCGTCTTGCAACAGAAACTCTATTTCACCCGCTACCACAACCGCCTGAAGATGGAGGATGGCGAGTTGAGCCTCCTGTTGCCTTCGGGTATCGAGGATTGGGGGTATCATGTTGCCTTCACCCGAGGTGGGTGGCGATGGACGTTACAGGATATCTTTCATCGCATCACACCTCAGTATCCACAGGTGCAATCCTTGTCGGACAAGGACGGGCATGACAGTAAGAAGGTGACGCATCGGGCGAATGAGGTGTCGTTGGCGGCCGATTATGTTCTGTCCCTTGCCTCCCGTTGGGACCTTGCTTTGGGACTTCGTATCAGCAATTATTGCCTGTTCAATCCGAGGAGCACGAACCGTTGGGGCATCGACCCGATGGCAAGACTCCGTTATCAGGCGTCGTATGGTGGCGAGTGGGCGCTCTCGTATGTCTCGCGTCATCAATATATTCAGCAGACGGGATTCTCGCAGATTGGTCTGCCCGTGGAGTTCTGGTATTCGACAACCTCCGACATGGGTGCCCAACGCAGTCATGGCATCACGCTGTCGCACTCTGTGCAGATGTTCGACGGGAAATGGCACCTCACTACCGAGCTTTATGGCAAGCGGCTCTTCCATCAGAAGGAGTACATCGGCAACGTGATGACTTTCTTCTTCGACCCCGACTACGAGCTGACTGACCAACTCCGGGAGGGGCGAGGTGTGAACTGTGGCTTCAACATGATATTGAACAAACGCTATGGTCGCGGCACTTTGTGGTTCGCCTATTCGTTGGGTCGTGCCTTGCGCCATTTTCATCATAAGGGACGTACTTTCCCTGCCTCGCACGAACGCATCCACGAACTCAACGCCGTCGGTACGTTGCACTTTCCCCGTCGGTTCCGCATGGGTGGCACTTTTGTTCTGGCCAGCGGGGCGCCCTTCACGGCTCCGAACTATTTCTATTTGCTCAACGGCCGTTTTGTCTCGAACTTTGGCGAGTACAACGCCAATCGTCTGCCTCCCATGCACCGCTTGGATGTCTCTATGTCGTGGCGCTTGGGTGACTTGCAAAGGCGCTATCGTCAGGAGTTGAATTTCTCGGTCTATAACCTCTATGGCCATGCCAACGCCTCGTTCTACCGCCTCAAACTCAGTCGTAACCAGTATGGTTACCGGTCAGTAAGCCTGTTGCGTTATCCAATGCCCTCGGTGTCTTATTCCATACGTCTATGAAATCGTTGTCGTGGATATTGCTATTCCCCTTCCTCGGTCTCTTCGCCGCGTGCGAGGATGAGATGATTGCGCCCGAAGCGCCGCAACTGGTCGTGGAGGGATGGGTCGAAGCCAATGGTTTGGCGGTGGTGCGTATCTCATCGACTCTGGCGGTGGTGAAGGATTATCAGAGTGTCGATAGTCTTATTGACCATGTCATTCAGGAGGCAAAAGTCTTTGTCTCGGATGGAGAGAAGAGGCATCAGATTGATTGTAAGTTGGTGCCCAACCACTTGACGCCGTACGAGTATCGTGGCAACTTCATCTGTCGTGCAGGTCGTACCTATACGCTTTCGGTCGATTGCGATTATGCCGGTCGGACCTACCACTTGGAGTCGGAGGCCTATGTGCCGGAACCTTGTGGCATCGATACGGCCTATGCTGAGTTTGTCCGATGTGACGAGGCGGGCGACTCGCTCTTTCAGATTGTGGTCAAACCTACGCCGGATGGCAAGGTGAAGGCGGGGCGTTGCTTCGTTCAGACCGACGACTCGCAGAACGAATACCTCCTGGCACCTCTCTCGTTGTTGCCTGCCGAACGGGTTGTCGTCCTCAATCCCATGCAGCAGGGTGGCGGGGTGACCGAGACTTATTTCCATCAAGGCGAAGTTGTCAACGTCAAGTGTGTCAGCATGGACGAGGTGGGCGATGCTTTCTGGACCGACTTTGAGCAGTCGCTCTACCTGTCGCGCAACTTCTTGATGCCGCTCACGCAGAACATTTACTCCAACATCCAGGGTGGTCTCGGTTATTGGTTGGGATATGGCTCCACGACCTACCATCTGGAGATTCATTAAGGATTTTGTTTCCTTGCCGAATGGATTCTCTCCGTTGTTCTGTTTCGGTTGTTCGATACCATCGTTCCACTTTTTTTACCCAACTGCCATGAGTAAGTTATCTCCCGAAGAAGAGCACTATTATTTCACGCCTGAAGGTCGTCACGAGAAACAGGGGTGCGTTTCGTTCCTCTTAGCCATCTGTCTCTTCTTTTTTCTCTTCTTGTTGATTGGTGTCATGGAGCGTTGCTCCTGAGCGTCGGCAACAGGTCGGTCCTATTGGGTCACAATATACTAAACGCAATCACGTTTCGCGCGTCGAATAACGGGCGAAACGTGATTCATTTTCTCCTCTTGCGGAGGAGAGTTATCTGTATGCAAAAGGGGAGGAGTGGTCGGTTATACGGCCAGAGAGATATGGTGCTGCTCGGCCAACTTACGCATGTTGAGCACGGCATAGCGGACACGACCAAGGGCTGTGTTGATGCCTACGCCCAGGCGGTCGGCAATCTCCTTGTAGGACATGTCCTTGTAGAAACGCATGATGACGATTTCCTGCTGGTTTTCGGGCAAGTACTTGATCATGCGGCGGATATCGACCAGAATCTGTCGATAGGAAATCTCGTCCTCGCGGTTGGTGTCCAGGCCTTGTCCTGCTGTCTCGCGGCGGCTGAAAAGGTCATAGTCAACGTCGCTCTCCTTGATGGTCGGCGAGTTCTGCTGCTGGCGGAAATAGTCGATGATGATATTGTGGGCTACTCGGAAGAGGAACCCAACAAAGCGGCCTGACTCCTGATAGTGGCCAGACTTGAGCGTTACGATAACTTTGGTAAATGTGTCTTGGAAAATGTCTTCCGTTACTTCTCGGTTCTGAACAACACTATAGATATAGGTGTAAAGGTTGTTCTTGTAACGGTCCAACAACTCATCAAAGGCTTCGTTATTACCCTGCGCATAGAGAGCAACCAAGCTCTCGTCAGATAACTTTTTCATCTGAACTTTAGTTTATAGTTAAGGCGTAGAGTTTCTCGATAGGCGAAATAATTTGTTGTTGTTTAATGATTATCGGTCGCAAATATAGACCTTTTTTTCAATATGTAGAACATAATTGTACGAAAAAATGTTATTTTGAGTCGATTTTTTATAAAAAAGCACGTTTTTTATTGTTTTTTTCAAGAAATAAGCGTATTTTCGCAGATGTAATTTGTAACAATTATACTTTTTGTAATTCATTAACTTATTATGAAACCAACTCTTTTTCTTCTTGCTGCCGGTATGGGCAGCCGTTATGGTGGACTGAAACAATTGGACGGTTTAGGACCTAATGGTGAAACCATTATGGACTATTCTATTTACGATGCCATTCAGGCAGGTTTCGGCAAGATTGTTTGGGTCATCCGTAAGGATTTCGAAGAGCAATTCCGTACTCAGATTCTTTCTAAATATGAGGGTCACGTGCCTTGCGAACTCTGTTTCCAAAGCATCGATGCCCTGCCAGAGGGTTTCAAGGTTCCTGAGGGTCGTGTCAAGCCTTGGGGTACCAACCACGCTGTCCTGATGGGTAAGGACATCATCAAGGAGCCTTTCTGCGTCATCAACTGTGACGACTTCTACAACCGCGATGCCTTCATGGTCATCGGTAAGTTCCTCTCGGAGCTTCCTGAGGGTGCCAAGAATCAGTATGCTATGGTTGGTTTCCGCGTTGCCAACACCTTGAGCGAGAACGGTACCGTAAGTCGCGGCATCTGCTCGAAGGACGAGAATGGTTGCCTCACCACCTGCGTAGAGTGCACCAAGATTGCCCGTGTGGATGGCAAGGTTGCTTACCGCAAGGACAACAAGGAGGACGGCGAGTGGGTCAACGTTGCCGACGAGACTCCTGTTTCGATGAATATGTGGGGCTTCACGCCTGACTACTTCGAGTACAGCGAGGCCTACTTCAAGGAGTTCCTCTCTGACCCAGCCAACATGCAGAACCTCAAGGCTGAGTTCTTCATCCCATTGATGGTCAACAAGCTTATCACCGAGGGTACTGCTACCTGCAAGGTGCTCGATACCACCTCTAAGTGGTTCGGCGTGACCTACGCCGAGGATCGTCCTGATACCGTTGCCCGTATTGCCGCTTTGGTCAAGGATGGCACCTATCCTGAGAAATTGTTCTAAAAGAACATCGAGATTCCTTTAATCCCCCTTATGTAGGGGGACTTCAATACACCAAAGAACCGACCTTCCAATTACCCTTTGTAGAGCCTGTTGAAAAAAGGCGTTGAATGGGGACATCCCCCCTATGCAGGGGGGCTTGGAGGGTCTTCCTTTAATAAATACTCTTACACTATGAAAAAGATTCTCAGCACTCTCGCCTTGGGATGTCTTTTGGCTGCTCCCGTTGTTGCCCAAGAGACGTTGCCCTCCCGTGCCGATATCCTGGTACAGATGGAAAAAGTGAACGATTGGTTCATGAAGCGTCACCCAGATCCGACTGTCAAGTCGTTCGGTAAAGGTAAGTATCGCACCTCTAACCTCTGGACTCGTTCTGTCTATTACGAAGGATTGCTCGCCCTGTATGGCATCTGCCCCAAGAAGGCCTACTATGACTATACGCTCCAATGGTGCCAGTTCCACGAGTGGACTCCTCGCAACGGCTCGCAGGATCATGATGCCGACAACTACTGTTGCTCGCAGATCTATATCGACATGTACCGTCTGGCTCCTTCTTCCGAGAAGTTGGCACAGGTCATCAGCAACTGCAACATGTATCTCAATACGCCCGACAACTCCGACTGGTGGTGGATTGATGCCATCCAGATGGGTATGCCTGTCTTTGCCAAGTTGGGCAAGACCACGGGCAACGAGGCTTATTGGGACAAGGCGCACCAGATGTATATGTACACCCGCGACTCTTTCGACGGCGGTATGTGGAATGCCAAGGACGGCCTCTGGTGGCGCGATATGGACTTCAATCCTCCTTACAAGACTCCTCAGGGCAAGCAATGTTATTGGAGCCGTGGCAACGGTTGGGTCGTAGCCGCTCTTTGCCGCGTCATGGACGAATTGCCCGAGGATCATCCTTATTACAAGCAATACAAGCAGGACCTCTTGGATATGTTGAAGAGCCTCAAGGGTCGTGTGCGTGAAGACGGCACCTGGAACTGCTCGCTCGATGACCCCGAAGACTTCGGCGGTATGGAGGTGACGGGTACTTCGCTCTTCGTTTATGGCATGGCATGGGCTGTACGTCACGGCTATGTAAAGGCCGAGGAATACATGCCAGTCATCACCAAGGCCTGGAACTCGATGATCAAGAATGCTGTGCATCAGGACGATGGCATGTTGGGCTTCCAGCAGGGCACCGGCAAGGAGCCTAAGGAGAGCCAGCCAACTCTGTACGACAAGATTCCTGACTTTGACGATTTCGGCATCGGTTGCTTCCTCTTGTGTGGTAGCGAAGTGTATAAGCTCAGCCCTGGCGAACAGGGTGCTGGTGCCAAGAAATTGGCGAAGATTGCCGCTGGGAAGTAATCTCTCGGCCTTACCTCTATATAACCCTTAATAATACAAAACACATGAAAAAGATTATTGCATTTGCATCGTTGGCTTGTCTGGCTGCGGGCGTGGCTCCTACCGCATCGGCGCAGGTCAGTCTGGATTGGCCCGTTGCCAAGCAGGAAGCCAAGCCCGGCACCCGTTGGTGGTGGATGGGTTCGTCTGTTGATAGTCTCAACCTTACATATAATCTGGAGACCTATGCCAAGGCTGGCATCGGTGCCGTCGAGATTACTCCTATCTATGGCGTAGTCGGCAACGAGATGAACGAAGTCGGTTTCTTGTCCGACCGTTGGATGCGTATGTTGAAGCATACGGAGAACGAGGGCAAGCGCCTCGGCATCATCGTCGATATGAATACGGGTACGGGTTGGCCTTTCGGCGGTCCGGAAGTAACCATGGACGAAGCCGCCTCCAAACTCTCTTACAAAATATGGAAGGTGGGGGAGCAGGAACCTGAGTTTGATGCCAAGGAGTTGAAGAATCAACCTCAGTTGCTCGGACAATGGACTTACGGCGATACGTTGAACATCGCTTTGTACAACAGTCACACCCGTCAGGCCGTCAAGCGTGCCGCTCCTGGTGGCGAGGGTTACGTCATGGACCACTTGAACCCCAAGGCGGTCAATCACTATCTGGAACGTTTCACCAAGGCCTTTAAGCGTACGGGTACGCCGGCGCCCAATTCGTTCTTCAACGACTCGTACGAGGTGTATGGAGCCGACTGGACACCTGCCATGCTCGATGAGTTCGAGAAGCGTCGTGGCTACAAGTTGCAGGATTACTTGCCTGCTTTCCTCGATGCCAAGGACCCGAAGCATAGCCTCCTCACGCAGGACTACCGTGAGACGATGTCCGACCTGCTCCTCGAGGTGTTCACCCACACTTGGGCCAAATGGGCTCACGAGATGGGAAGCACGGTACGTAACCAGGCGCATGGTTCTCCGGCCGACCTCCTCGATGTCTATGCGGCTGTCGATATTCCTGAGATTGAGGGATATGGCTTGAGCGATTTCAAGATCAAGGGGTTGCGTACCGACTCCATGTGGCGTCACAACGATTCGGACCTCTCGATGTTGAAGTATGCCTCTTCGGCTGCTCACGTCACGGGCAAACCGTTGGTATCGAGCGAGACTTTCACTTGGTTGACGGAGCATTTCCGCACCTCATTGAGCCAATGCAAGCCCGACTTCGACTTGATGCAGATTGGCGGCGTGAACCATTGCTACTTCCACGGCACGACCTATAGCCCGAAGGAATATCCTTGGCCGGGTCACTTGTTCTACGCTTCGATGGAGATGTCGCCCATCAACACCATCTGGCGCGATGTGCCTGCCTTCACGCAGTACATGACCCGCGTTCAGAGCTTCATGCAATATGGAGAACCCGACAACGACCTCTTGCTCTACATGCCTGTCTATGACGCGTGGTACGAGAATTCGGGTCGTCTGCTCATGTTTGCCATCCACGGCATGGAGAAGAAGGCTCCTCGTTTTGTCGAGGCGGTCAATACCATCTACAACGCTGGTTACGATGTGGATTATCTTTCCGACCGTATGTTGCTGGCTACCAAGGCCGCTCCCGATGGAAGCATCATCACCTCGGGCGGTGCCCGTTACAAGGCTCTGGTGTTGCCGGGTGTCCGCTTCATGAAGCCGGAGACGATGCAGCACATCGTCAACTTGGCCAAGTATGGTGCCAACATCCTCTTCGTGGGTGGCATTCCTGACCAAGTACCTGGTATGTACAACCGCGAGGAGCGTATGAAGCAGTTGGCCGAAGCTACGGCTCAGTTACCTCGTTCTATCCTTCAGGCTCCAACCTACAAGGAGGCTTTGCCTCTCTTGAAGAGTGTCCATCCGGAGGGTATGAAGGCCAAGAATGGTGCCAAGTGCATCCGTCGCAAGAATCCTACGGGTTATCATTACTTCATCTCTTCGTTGCAGGCCAACGACATCGACGACTTCGTCGAGCTGGGCGTGAATGCCAAGTCGGCCATCATCTTCGATGCCTTGACGGGCAAGCGTGGTGTGGCTGATGTCCTGAACAAGGAGGGCAAGACGTATGTTCATCTCCAGTTGGCGAGTGGACAGAGTTGCATTCTCCAGACGTACACCGACTTGAGTGCCGCTCAGTTGAAGTCTAAGGATGCTTCGTTGTCCGATTGGGCTTATCTCTATCCGGTTCAGGAGGGTACAGTTGACCTGAGTGCTTCTGCCTGGACGCTGGATGTCTCGGAGTTGGACAACGCTACTCCGTTGACCCTCAAGCGCTACAAGTTAGATAAGGTGCAGCCTTGGACGGCTATCGATGAACTCCGCAACACCAAGGGTACCGCTACCTACGTCACTACGGTCAAGTTGAACAAGAAGCAACTGGCTGGTGTCGAGGACTGGATGATCGATTTGGGCGACGTCCGCGAGTCGGCGCATGTCTATGTCAACGGTCAGGATGCCGGCATCGCCTTCTCGGTTCCTTTCCGCTTGAACGTCGGCAAGTTCCTCAAGGCGGGCAAGAACGAGATTCGTGTTGAGGTCACGGGTCTTTGCGCCAACTATGTGGCTCAGATGGAGCGCGATGGCAAGAAGTGGCGTAACTTCAAGAATGCCAACATCGCTACGCTTCCAGGTTATCACCAGGATAAGAAGTACGATAATTATAAGTGGTGGGGAACCATCCCTTGCGGTTTGAACAGCGAGGTAAAGTTGATTCCTCTTGCCCAGAAGAAATAATATAACCAATCAAGTTCCGTAAGGCTCGACCTTGCGGAACTTCATTTCAATACTCTATTGAGGACGAATGAAAGTCCTCGACTATTCTTTTCTACATGAACTATTCGGAAACGTTAGAGTTCCTCTATGCACAGTTGCCTGTTTTCGAGACGCAAGGCGCTCATGCCTACAAGCCTGGCTTGGAGCGTTGTGAGGCGATGGACAAGGTATTGGGTCATCCCCATAGGAAGTTTAAGTGTGTTCACATTGCTGGCACCAACGGCAAGGGCAGCTGTAGTCACACCATTGCCAGCATCCTGCAATGTGCAGGCTATCGGGTCGGCCTGTTCACGTCGCCCCATTTGCTCGACTTTGACGAACGCATCCGCGTCAATGGCGAACCTATTGCGCACGACTATGTCGTCCAATGGGTGGCTCAGACGTACCCTTTGTTGAAGGACGAGCAACCCAGTTTCTTTGAACTCGCCACCATGATGGCTTTCTGCTATTTTGCCGAACAGAAAGTCGATGTTGCGGTTATCGAGGTCGGTTTAGGTGGTCGGTTGGACAGCACCAACATCATCACGCCCGAAGTGTCGGTCATCACCAATATCTCGTTCGACCACATGCAGTTCCTGGGAGATACGTTACCTCAAATTGCGGCCGAGAAGGCGGGTATCATGAAGGCGGGAGTGCCGTGCATCATCGGCGAATGTACCGACGACCGTGTGCACTTCACCTTCCAGCAAAACGCTTCTCTGCATCAGGTTTCCGAACTCATCTTTGCCTCCGAGAAACCCTTGGTTCTGTGGGTTCGTAACCAGGTCGATTATATGGAATACGAGACGTTGAGCGACGGTACTTTGCAATCGCCCTTGATGGGTGCTTGCCAGCCTCACAATGCCAACACCATTCTTTGGGCGGTACATGCGTTGCGGGACCGCGGTTTCCTGATTTCGGAGGAGCAGTTGCACGAGGGTTTCCGCGAGGTGCTTCATCTCACGCACTTGCGTGGTCGTTGGGAGATCTTGCAATCGGGCAACGAAACTCGTCCCACCATCCTCTGCGACACGGGTCACAACGAGGGTTGTTTCCAGTATTTAGGTCCTCAGTTGCAGCGCCTCTCGGAGCGAGGTTCTCTTCACGTCGTTTTCGGCATGGTGCGCGACAAAGATATTTCGGCTGTGTTGAAGTACCTTCCTGCCAACGATGCCACCCATTATTATTTCTGCCATGCCACTACTCCTCGCGCCCTTCCTGCCTCCGAACTTCAGCAGTTGGCAGCCCCCTTTGGCTTGAAGGGTCAGGTGTACGAGAGTATCCAATCGGCCTACCGCACTGCCGTCGAGAATGCCCACCCTGGCGATACCGTCTTCGTTGGAGGTAGCAACTACATCGTCTGCGAAGTGTTGAAGTAAGTATTAATATTTAGTATTTAATATTTGTTTATTCATTATTTAATATTTAATATTTTCATTCATCGCAGATGATGATCCCTTGCCCCTTATATACTTTCTTTCATGTGCAATGTCCCTTTTGTGGTGTGCAGCGCGGTTTGTTGGCACTCCTGCATGGTGACATTGCCGCATGGTGGCATTACAACCCCGTCGTCTGGGTGTTCACCCCCTATTTCCTCTTGCTGCTCATTGGCGAGTTGTATCGTCCCTGGCAACAGAAGCCATTCTTCCAATTCTGTAAGCAGGATAAGGTGCTATTCTCTGTCATGGGCATCCTTTTATTGTGGGGTGTGCTGCGCAATTTCCTGTAATTTCGTCATCTTTTTATTTCCCCCGTCATCCGTTTTCCTCCGTAACCCCAGGTTTCGCCTTGGTATTTTTCCCTTGCGTCCTTCCTCTCTGTGCCTGCCCAAGGGGCGAAGTTCAATAGTGCCAATGGCCCTGTATCCCTTTCCGATTGACATGTGGGGCAGCCATCGCAACGGCAAAAGGCGGGTTAAAATACGTTTGTTTGTGCATTCCTTGCAAAATTCAGAAAAAAGCATTACATTTGTCGCGCACTAAACAATAAATCCGTAAATCTGTACTGAGGCATTTTCTCAATTTTTCACCATACAATTTACATTACAATGAAAAAATTAACAATTTCGGAAGTGATCTCACAGGCGTGGGAACTTACCAAAAAACATTGGGCAACCGTCTTGGTCTGTTTTATCGCAATGTTCGTTGTCCAATTCATTATTAATGCCATTATGGGAGGCTCGCAGGCTCTGGATGTGGATCAGATGATTCAGAATCAAAAAAGCCAAGACCCAGCTACAAACCTTCAACAAGCGATTCAGATGCTGCAACAAAATCTAGCAGCGAGCATGGTTTGTATGGTAATTAATTTTGTTTTATCTGTTGGTTTGTACCAAATTCTTTTGAATTGCGCTCGAGGAAATGGCAACTTTACTATCGATGCATGGAAACAGCCAGGTGCTTTGTTCGCCAAGTTGTTCGTCGCTGAGATTATTGCAAGTTTTGTTGTTCTCGTAGGTTTCTGCTGCTGTATCCTTCCTGGTATTTATCTCTATTCCCGATTGCAGTTCTTCCCTTATTATATGCTCGATCATAAGGATTGTGGAGTGATGGATGGTATCGAAGCCTCTTGGAAATCCACCAAAGAGAATGACATTACTTTGTGCCTTTTGTTCTTTGTTTTCATCTTGATTATGATTCTTGGCGTCCTCTGCTGCTGTGTCGGTATGTTCGTTGCCGAAATTCTTACTTCTTTTGCAGTCGTAGTTTGCTATTTGACGCTCAATTCGGAAGAGCCAAAACTGGAGGTGACCGAGTAATCTCTGTATAACTTCCAGCCAAAAATAATAACTCCGCAATACTTGTATCGTATTGCGGAGTTATTGTTTTGTCCTAAGACGTTCAAGTAGGCGAACCTTTGTTCAACTCTTGCTGATTTCCAGTCCCTTTTGCGATAAGGTCATATCGACGAAGCGGGCCTTGTCGTTGGGGGCGTGGTTCATCAACGTTTTCTTGATGCGAGCAGCTGCCTCCTCGTCCTTCGCCACCATGTAGAGGTAGCCGCCACCACCGGCACCCGGCAGTTTGTAGCCGAGGCAAAGGTCATCAATCTGATGCGTGATGGCTTGAATGGCCGCTGGATTGGTACCGCTATCGAGGGCTTGGTTCTGCATCCAAGTCTTGCCAATCAACTTGCCTGTCGCCGAGAAATCGCCGCGTTGGATGGCATCGTAGAGGTCCAACGCATGCTGCTTCATCTGTGCCAACAGTTCCAAATGCTTCGTCGAGTTGAGGAACATACCTCGCACGATTTCGGCCAAGATGCCTTTGGCAGTACGGGTGATGCCTGTATAGTAGAGCAGGTGCAGTTTCTGGTACTCTGGCGCCGTGAACATCGTATCGGGCAACCAACGCACCAAGGGTTGCTGATGCCACCCCGGTTGCGTCTGGAGCAGTTTGACGCCCTGCATCACACCTCCGTATTGGTCTTGCCAACCGCCGCCTGTGGTCAACAACTGTTCTAGAATCAGGGTGCGGTTCGATATCTCGTAACGGTCCCAACGGAGGCCACAGAACTCGTTGATGGCACCAAGTACGGTGCTCGCCAAGATGCTGGAGGTGCCCAATCCCGAACCGGCGGGGATGGCCGAGAGCATCGTCATCTCTATGCCCGACCCAAACGCCTGTAGCTGTTGCTCCAACGTGGCATATTTATCTTGGCTGAAACGCGGATGGAATCCTGCCAGAACCAAGGCGGCCTTTGGAATGGAGAAGGGTGAGCCGACATGGTTGACATCGGCCAACTCTTCGTAAGTTCGTACCACTTCGGAAGCACCTAAGTCGATGCTTCTCAGGGTGATGGTATGTTCCTTGGCGGGTTTGATATAGACTTGCAACGGGGGTTGTCCGTTCAGTTCGATGGCGATGTTGACTACATTACCGCCCTCCATCAGACTATAGGGTGGTGTGTCGGTCCAACCGCCCGCCAGGTCGATGCGTACGGGGCAACGGCTCCATACAATCTGGTCGGCATAGACGCTCAGGTGGGGTTGCTGGGATTGTTGTGCCGTCTCGGTCAGCCCCTCGCGCATGATGCGGAATGCCTCGTCCTCGTAGGTGTTGGCCGATGGTTGGCCTGTGAGCGATGCCCAACGGGCGCGGAACATCGTGTCGCTGATGCGGGTCAGGGCAGGGGCAGCCTTCGGCAGGGGTTCGGGCAACTCCAATCCGAACTGAGCAAACTCTTTGGCAGCATCGTCCAGGTTCACCTGATAGAAGACGCTCTTCTCATAATTTCTTGCCAACGCCTCCCAGTTTTGGGCGCGGAAGGCAGCACGTTGCTCCGTGAGGCGACTCAGGTTGGCGTATGCCGAAATCTCGTCGGCTGATAGTTTCTTGGCATTCTTCCAAAGGGCAGCACCCGCTTCGTCGTTGCCCTCCAACATCCAGTTCAAGACATGCCCCATCTCGTCGATGTCGCTCAATACGGGGTACATGCGTGCCTCCGTCTGTGGGTTCGGGCAATCCTTGTATCCACATCGCTCCAGCAGTTCTGGCGTGTGCGGTTCGGTGAAACCGTAGGGGCGGACGGCATATTCCTTTTCGCCAATAGGAGCGATGTCAACGCATTCCCCTTTTTTCAGGGCGATGTGCCAGTCGTTGCGAGGCACGCCTGTGATGATGTTGTTGCTTTCGATGCTCCAACGCTCTCCCACGAAACTGTTCTCAATCCAGAGGTTGGTGTTCTCGGCCGTAAGGCGGATGTGGATGTCCGCATTCTGCACGAACATCGAGGGGTGGGGCTTAGCATCATGGTGCATGATCTCTCTTTGGTCGATGACGGCATTCTGTATGGCCAACGTCGAAGAGATAATCTCGGGCGATGTGCCGAAGTGGTGGAACTCGCCTCCGGGCAACGGCAGGATAGCCACCGTGAGTTGGTTCAACTCTGCGTCCTCGATGACCGGATGCTCGCCCAACGTAAGTCCGAACTCCGAGTAGAGGTCATATTTGGCGGGGTAGCCGTGGCTCTCTTTAGTGGGTGCCGAACGTTTCATCAGGAGGTCCAGCGCCTTGTCCGACAACAGCCAGATGCCGATGTCCATCAGGAAGAGATTCTCGCTGGCCAGTTGTCCCAACGTCTCGACCGAGGGCTTCTGCAACATGTGATCCAGCACGTCGGGCGACTTGCGCGACGAGATGAAGACGCCGTGGTTCTTGGCCAACGTCGGTTCGACCCACAGGCCATAGCACACCACATCCGCCTCGGGAATCTCCTGAAGTGGTTGGTTGGCACGTATCAAGACATCGCCACTCACAATCATGGTCTTGAGTGACTGGGGCGCCTTCTGCATGATCTGTTCGTACAGCGGAATCTGGAGGTCAATCAAGGTCTGACTCAGTCGCTGTCCGCGCATCCAGCGGAAGACGGGAATCGGGGTCAGTATCTTGCCCGATGGGGCATAGGCAGGCAAACGCCGGCTTTGTCCGCCGGCATGTACGATGATGCAACGTTCGCCGGGTTGGATGAATCCGGTGCGTCGTGCTTCCTGTATGGTCCATGTGGTTCCTCCTCCTGAGCCTAACTTCTGTCCGATGGGGTCATTGGTACAAAACCATTCTTGATGACTGCTGTTCGTTACGTCATGGTAACATTCCACAAGGTTCGGGGGAAGAGATAAAAGCTTTTTCATTAGCCCTATATACCAATATATAGAAAAAAAGAAGAGAGTCGGCTAAGGACGTGATGAAACTCCCTAAATGTACGATTTGAGGTCCGCTTCGCCTCCGTAATCTTCCTTTCGATGACATGTGCCCAGAATCTCGACACTTGGAGCATCTGCGCTGCGAGGTGGTGTCCATAACATTGCTGTTACCCCTTTCTAAGTTTGAGGACGTCACGCAGGCTGGTAGCCCGCCATCGGCTAACGGTGTTCCTCGGTTCTGTGTGAATGCTGAGTTTCCCAATCTACATAAGAACCGACTCTCTGCTGCAAATATAAGGGTAAAAAATGATTTCTCCAAATAAATTCTCAGAAAATCGACGTTATTGTATGTTTTGTTCCTTTTACCCCTTCATTTCTTTCTCAAACTTCGTTACTTTGTGCAATAATAGGCGTCAGGTGCGCAATATTGCACACAAAAAGGATGCCGCTCGTAGCGACATCCCCTTGTGAATGTAGTAGTAATGCTTTCCAGAAAAAGTTTTTGTCAGTAATGCTTCTTCTTCGATGGTAGGTAAAGTGTTCTCTGCCTACCTGTTAGTAATGTTTGTATCAACCATTCATTTGCAATTTATTCTTGTTCGTTTTTGTTGTTTTTACTTCGATTGTCGTTTTTTCAAGGAAAGAGTGACCTGACCTTATTTCTTCTCTACCATCAACTCCTCCAGACGCTTCTTGACGTCGGTAGGACTGAAGTGCAGCAGTTGTAGCTCTTCTGCCAGGGCAGGCAGTTTCTGTTCCATCAATCGGCGGACGCGGACGTCCAGGATGATGTCGTAGGCCTTGTCCGTCAGGAAGTTACCTTTGCCTCGCTTGCTGTAGATGATTTCTTGTTGCAGCAAGCGTTCGATGGTGCGCATGACGGTGTTCGGATTGACTTCCAGTTCTACGGCTAATTCTCGCACGGATGGTAGTTGGTCATCTGGTTTAATCTCTCCCCGAAGCACTCGGTCACACAGCAGGTCATAGATCTGCATGAAGATGGGTTGTGCATTCGTTTGGAATTCCATACCTGTAATAGTTTTATGTTTTTGTTTAGGGGAACTTCTATCAACGGGGAGTGGATAGAAGTCCCCTGTACTCGTGTTATGTGTCTCGTTGTGGGTCAATTACTTGGCCTGTTTTTTGCAAACCAGCTTGTAGAAGATGTACATGAATCCGCAAGCTAAGGCTGGAGTGGCATACATGAAGTAGCGGAAGCCAGTAAAGAAGTTACCCATCCAATCCATGAAGATGCTTGGATCGACATTGTCGTTTTGGTGCGTTCCGATAAAGGCGCAAATGCCGATGATGTAGGCGAATACCAAGGCAACCCACAGGATGACGCAGCAAGCAATGGCCTTGATCTGTACGTTGGTCTTGAAGAACATGTTGAGAATCATGTAGAAGGTCACTTGCATGATGGTAAGGAAGGGGCTAAACCAATAGACTGTTTGGATAAAGCTGACCAATGAGTCGGGCAGGGACTCGGAGTGCTCTATGCCTTTGATATTTTGCAAGTCGAGGGTGAGTGAGTTCAAATCACCATTCACGTTGCCGAGTTGAGGGGCGAACGACATCAGTTTGAAGATATTCACACCCCAATTCAATTCGGGGACAAAGAGGTAGCCGATGCCCATGGTGACATAATGCATGACGATGTAGGTGACATAGATGACAACATAGGCAAAGAAATACTCGGCGAACATCGTGACAACCTTCTCCAACGAGGTGCCTGGCAACGTCAGATAACTGGTGGCGGTGCGTGGATAGCAGAACTTCTCAGTCAAAAGAGTCGTGATGACGATGATACCTGCTGTATGTGCAAAGCTGAAGAAGCTGGAGCACGCTGTTACCATCAAGAGGGGCAACTGAGTGTTGGGGGTTGACATGTTCAGCTCGGAGTTCGAGACGAAAGTCAGGAACGCAATCAGTATATAGATCAATGGTATGAGTATGGCTGCCAGAATGAGGGTGCGCTTGTGAAGCATCCAGTCGTAACTGAGCAACTGACCAACTCGATTGATATTGAACGTATTCATAATGTAATGTGTTAGTTACTTGTTGATTAAAACCGTTAGGTGTTTTCTAAAAAAGAATTGTTTTGAGGAATGTCTCTAATTCTCAATCATACTTCTATAATATATCAATGAATTAGAAATTCTTTCATTTCTCAAATTCTTGATTTTTAGAATATCCCATTATTCAATGTTTTTGACCACCTGGCAGAAGACCTCCTTGATGTCCTCGGTGCCATATTGCTCGCCGATGTTCTCCAGACTGTCGGAGAGGAGGATGCCGTCGTTCTCCATGATGGTCACATAGTCCATCAGTCCCTCCAGGTCATCCACCTGATGGGTCGAGATGACGATGGTGCGGTTCTCGTCGGCCATGCTTGCCACCAACTTGCGGAAGATGCTCTTCGAGGGGATGTCCATGCCGTTGGTCGGCTCGTCCATGAAGATGTAGGGTGTGTTGCATGCCAACGAAAGGGAGATCAACGCTTTCTTCTGTTGGCCCAACGACATGTTGGTGATCTTCTGTCCAACTGGAACCTTGAAGTCGGCGAGCGCTCTCAGTAGTATCTCGTCCGAGAAGGTAGGGTAGAAGGGCCGTGTCACTTGGGCCAATTCTTCAATAGTAATGTTGTGAAGGGCTTCGTTTTCGGGTACCAGCCGAACGCTTTGTTGGAACTCGCACTCGCGATTGCGGGGGTCTCGTCCGCCGACGCTGTATTCGCCCTCGCCCAGTAGTGCGCCACTCAAAACCTTTAGTAATGTCGATTTGCCTACGCCGTTTCTGCCCAGCAGACCATAGATGTGGCCCTCTGGCATGTCAAGGCAAATTTTTTTCAAGACCGGTTGTACCTTGATGTAACCGTAGTTTAGATTCGTAGCCTTAATCATAGCTGTTTTATTTATTATAGGTTGTTTTTGTTGTTTCTCGTGTTTCAAGTCGGCTCGCCGCCCAGGGTTTCATCCCCTTCTCTTTCGGGGTTTCTTCCGTTGGCCTTCTCTTGACTTTCTCCTTTGTTTCTCCCTTTTAAAAGGTAGAAAAAGGGAGCAAAAAGGCAGAAGGTCGATGTAACCTCTTTTCTAAGAGCGTCTTGTGGTCGTCCGGAGAGTAGCGCTTGGCTTCCTCATTTTCGACCATTCCCGACTCAATTCAGCTGGTGAAAGAACTATGTTATCGTACTGCTTAACTGGTGTATTAGTTAATTAGTACACCGCAAAAGTAGGGCAATTCTTTGAACCCACCAAATTTTTGGGCAGAAAAATGCAAAAATGAGCGAATATTTAACGTTCGTTAACAATTTGAGGCTGTTTCGATGTCGTTTATGAAGGCAAAATGGGTCCATCCTGTTGTGATTCTATACTCAGCCGAGCATAATATGGACAGAGTCAAATTGGCCCTTTTATTTCATTAGAGGAGTTGCTTGTAAGACTTTTAGCCTGCAAATTTCTAAAAAACACTTAAAAAGTAGGAGGAAGGGCATCATAATTCGTGAAAATCATGTAACTTTGCGAACGAAACTCACGTGAAAGCTACCGACTATATCGTGAAGTTTCTCCGAAGCAAGTTATTGTAAACTCTAATCCATAAAAAATATCATTATGAAGAAAACTGTATTGTTACTTTTATTGGCTCTGCCTTTATTTGTCTATGGACAGGTTTTTGACAGTTCTACCGAACGGACGAAGGCGCATACGAAATACGGTATGGTGGCCGGTTATATTGATAACGGTGTTTACACCTATAAGGGTATTCCCTATGCCCGTGCCGAACGGTTCATGGAGGCCGTTGAACCAGAAGCATGGCAGGGTGTGCGTTCGTCGCGTCATTGGGGACCTGTTTGTCCGCAGGCCAAAAACAGGGGGTGGCGGAATGATGAGGTCGCCTTTTTCTATCAATGGAACGATGGTTTTCAGAGCGAGGACTGTCTGCGGTTGAATATCTGGACGAAGGGGTTGAACGATGGTAAGAAGCGTCCTGTGCTCTTTTGGCTCCACGGAGGTGGTTACACGACTGGTAACGGACAAGAGCATCCTGGATATGATGGTCGTAATTTAGCGGATAAAGGCGATGTGGTTGTGGTGACTATCAACCATCGCTTGAATGTCCTCGGGTACCTTGACCTTTCGGCCTTTGGCGAGAAATATAAGGCATCTGCCAACGTGGGTATGACCGACATCGTGGCGGCACTTCGTTGGGTGAAAGAGAATATTGCCAATTTTGGTGGTGACCCTGACTGCGTCACTATTTTCGGTCAATCCGGTGGCGGAGGTAAAGTCTCTACGCTACTTTGTATGCCATCCGCAAAAGGATTGTTCCATAGGGCAATGGTGATGAGCGGTTCGTTCCTTGGCAGTACTCCGCAGCAAGAAGCTCGCGAAGTGGGTCAGATGACGGCTTGGTTCCTTGGGCTTACCAGTCAGACTATAGACAGTATTCAGCACGTCCCTTACGAACGGCTGTTGGAGGCCTCTAATAAGGCATTCCGAGAAGTCAGTAACCGACATCGCGACAATCAAACCGGTCGTGGCATCCGCCTGGGTTGGGGACCGGTGAATGACGGCGATATCATGCCTGGCATTTTCGAGGGAGGCAGTGAACGCATCTCCAACGACATCCCGTTGTTGATTGGTTCTACGCTCAATGAGTTTTCCACGCCGAACGAGGATAAAATGGTACGCCCAGCGGTCATCAAGCAGGCCTCTGTCCGTTGCCAGGATGGCGGTGCTCCGGTATTTGTCTATCTCTCGGCTTACCAAACGCCGACCCTCGACGGCAAGAATCATGCTTGCCACAACTCTGACATTCCCTTCTTCTTTAATAATGTGGTGAAGAGTGCTCAGATGACGGGTGCTACGAAAGAAGGCATCGCGTTGGGTGAAAAGATGAGCAGCGTTCTGCTGAACTTTGCCCGATATGGCAATCCCAATGGTGCCAATGGGAAGATGAATATCAAGGGTTTACCCCAATGGCTGGCATTTACCCCCGACACCGAGGCCACGATGCGTTTTGATGCACCAAAATGTACTCTTGTGTCCGTATCCACTTCGAAATGAAAATTAAGTACTACATTTGAAATAAAAAAACTACAGGCGTATGGACCAATCCATACGCCTGTAGTGATTATTTGTAGTTTCTCTTCTGTCGAGTATAGTGCTGTAGGTTACAGTTCGATGTCGCCATCGTGAATCTCGTGCCAAGGCAGACCCTGGGAGTTGAGCTGAGCCATGAATGGATCTGGGTCGAACTCCTCGACGTTGTGTACACCAGGCTTGTTCCACTTGCCTGTGACGAACATCATGGCACCAATCATGGCAGGCACGCCTGTGGTGTAGCTTACGCCCTGCATACCAGTCTCGAGGTAGGCATCGCGGTGTGAGCAATTGTTATAGACGTAATAGGTGTGCTCCTTGCCATCGTTGCCAATGCCACGAATGCGGCAACCGATAGAGGTCTGACCTTCGTAGTTCTCGCCGAGGTCCTTTGGATTAGGCAATACGGCTTTGAGGAATTGGAGGGGAACAATCTTGACCACGGTCTCGCCCGAGCCGTCTGCCTTAGGAGCCTTGTACTCAATCTCGTCGATGCGAGCCATGCCGATGTTCTGAATGACGTCGAGGTAGTTGAGGTACTGCTGACCGAAGGTCATCCAGAAGCGAGCACGCTTGATGGTAGGGAAGTTGATGACCAACGACTCAATCTCCTCGTGGTGCAGGAGGTAGCTCTCTTTAGGACCGATGCCTGGATAGGTGAGCGGCTGGTGTATCTCCATCGGCTCGGTCTCGATGTACTTGCCATTCTCGTAGTAGAGACCCTTTTGGGTAATCTCGCGGATGTTAATCTCGGGGTTGAAGTTGGTGGCAAAAGCCTTGTGGTGGTTGCCGGCGTTGCAATCGACGATGTCGAGATACTGAATCTCCTTGAAGTGATGCTTGGCAGCATAGGCCGTATAGACGCTGGTCACACCTGGGTCGAAACCGCAACCGAGGATGGCGCAGAGGCCAGCTTTCTCGAAGCGCTCACGGTAGGCCCATTGCCAAGAGTACTCAAAGTGAGCCTCATCCTTAGGTTCGTAGTTGGCCGTGTCGAGGTAGTTGACCCCTGCCTCCAGGCAGGCATCCATGATGGTGAGATCCTGATAAGGCAGGGCCAGGTTCATACAGAGGTCTGGCTTGAACTCTTTCATCAACTTGACCAATGCAGGTACGTCGTCAGCATCGACGCTGGCGGTAGTGATGTTGGCGCTCTTGCCATTCTTGGTATAGAGGCGCTTACGGATAGCCTCAGCCGTTGCATCGCACTTGGCCTTAGTACGGCTGGCGATGCAAATGTCTGTAAAGATGTCGGCATTCTGTGCCAACTTGTGGGCGGCTACGGTACCGACACCGCCACATCCAATCAATAATATTCTTGCCATAGTTTATAGTGTAAATTAAAATTTATAATTATAGGGAGATAAAGAAGATAAAGGAGATAAGGAAGATAAAGACGATAGAAAAGTCTCTAAACTTCTATTTTATAATTGTATTGTCTTTATCTACTTTTAACTTCTTGCACTTCTTTATCTTCTCGCTCTCGCGAGTTGGAGAAATCCCCTCCCCTCGGGGAGGTCGGGAGGGGGTCGCCCTTTTATTCCCGCTCCAAATACGTATATCCGTACAAACCGTTTCTGTAGTTGGTCAGGAACTCCTTGCCCTCCTCGAGGGTGATGCGGTTCGACTTGACATTTTGGGTCACCCAGGTCTCGAGGGTTCGGACCATCTTCTTGGTGTCGTACTCTACCCAACGGAGCACATCCTGTACGGTCTCGCCATCGATGGTCTGGTCGATGTGATAGCCTTTACTATCGACCGAGATATGGACGGCATTGGTATCGCCAAAGAGATTGTGCAAGTCGCCCAAGATCTCCTGATAGGCACCGGTGAGGAAGACACCGAGGTAGTACTTCTCGCCTTTGCGCAGAGAGTGGATAGGCATGGCGTTGCAGATCTGGTTCTCGGCCACGTAGCTCACCACCTTGCCGTCCGAGTCGCAGGTGATGTCCTGGAGGGTCGCCTTGCGGTCGGGACGTTCGTCCAGGCGCTGTATAGGCATGATAGGGAAGATCTGGTCGATGCTCCACATATCAGGCAGGCTCTGGAAGAGGGAGAAGTTGCAGTAGTACTTGTCGGCCAGGAGCTTGTTGACCGAATGAAGTTCGTCAGGCACACGCTTCATGTTCTGCACGAGGTTGTTGATCTCGCGGGTCACACTCCAGTAGAGTTTCTCTATCTGGGCGCGGGTCTTGAGGTCGATGATGCCGTGGCTGAAGAGTTGCAACACCTCGTCGCGTATCTGCTGCGCATCGTGCCAGCTCTCGAGGGCGCTGCGTTGGGTCAGGTTGTCCCAGATTTCGTATAGCTCTTTGACTAGTTCGTGGTCGTCGTCGCTCACTACCCACTCTTCGGGCATTTCGGGCAACGAGGCGGTCTCGAGCACCTCCATGATGAGCATGGTGTGGTGAGCCGAGAGGCTTCGGCCGCTCTCGGTGATGATGTTAGGGTGAGGAAGCTCGTTCTTGTCGGCAGCCTCCATGAGCTGGTACATGATATCGTTCACATACTCCTGGATGGAGTAGTTGACGCTGCTGCAATTGGAGGCCGAACGGGTGCCGTCGTAATCGACACCGAGGCCACCACCTGCATCAACATATTGCACCTTGAAGCCCATCTTGTGCAGTTGAACATAAAACTGTGAAGCCTCGCGGATAGCGGTCTTGACGTGGCGGATGTTGGTGACCTGACTGCCGATGTGGAAGTGGATGAGCTTGAGGCAATCCTTCATATCGTGCGTCTCGAGATATTCGAGCGCTTCGAGCAGTTCGGACGAAGTGAGGCCGAATTTGGAGGCATCGCCACCTGACTCTTCCCACTTGCCGCTACCTGTCGAGGCCAACTTGATGCGGATGCCGATGTTGGGTTGGACGTTGAGTCGCTTGGCAATCTTATAGATAAGTTCCAGTTCGTTGAGCTTTTCGGCTACGATATAGATGCGTTTGCCCATCTTCTGAGCCAGGAGGGCAAGTTCGATGTAGTTCTCGTCTTTGTAGCCGTTGCAGATGATGATGGTGTCATAGTCGGTGCAGGCCGCGATGACGGCATGAAGCTCTGGCTTGGAACCTGCCTCCAGTCCGAGGTTGAATTTCTTGCCATGGCTCACCATCTCGTTGACCACAGGCTGCATCTGGTTGACCTTGATGGGATATACGGCCAGGCACTCGCCTTTGAAGCCATACTCCTCGGATGCCTTCTTGAAGCATTGGTTCATGCGCTCGATGCGGTTGTCCAGAATATCTGGAAAACGCAAAAGGACTGGCGCCGAGATGTCTCTCAATGCCAGTTCGTCCACCACTTCGCGCAGATCCACCTGCACACCATCTTTTTTGGGGGTAACAACGACATGACCCTTTTCGTTGATGTCAAAATAGTTGACTCCCCATCCATGAATATTGTAGAGTTCTGCCGAATCCTCAATATGCCACTTTTTCATTGTTTACGTTTGTTTTAACCCCGCAACCCTTAGCGAGGATAAGTGAAATAGGAAGATGTTATTATAAAATGCGTGTGCAAAGATACAAAATAATTAATTATGTGGGCAAAATTGCAGGATTATTTTGTATAATTTATCAGAAATAACTATCTTTGCGACCGAAATAACAGTCTTTTTATGCAGTATTTGAAGAAATATCCCTTCACATGGGCTTTAGTCGTATTTATTTTCGTGGTTTGTTTGATGCCTGTCCCGCAGAAGGAAATGCCCTCGGTGCCTAACTTTGACAAGTTGGTGCATACGGCTATGTATGCTGTGCTCTGTACGGTTATCTTTTGGGAGCGCATCCGTCAATCCAAGCGTCGTCCCCTCCGTATGAGCCATTGTTTTGTGGGTGCTTTCGTCCTTCCTATCTTGATGAGTGGCATCATCGAACTCCTCCAAGCCTACGCCACCGAGAACCGAAGTGGCGATTGGTGGGACATGGCGGCTAATTCTCTGGGTGTCATTTTGGCTTGGTTTTCTTTCATTTTGCTAAAAAGACACATAGTGAAGAAATAAAATCGCTTCATTATTTGGAGTTTTGTTCAAAAAAACGTAAATTTGCGCCCGATAATTTTATTGGACAACAGAGAAAAATTATACTTATGCGTAGTCTGAATCAAGAAGAGATAACCCTCCTGTCAACCAATGGCTGTAAAGCCGATGATTGGTCTAGTATTCGTGTCGTTGATCCGTTCGATGCCGCGCGTGTGGAGAACGTGAAGTTCTACGGCACCATCGTTTTGGGTAGCAATATCGGTACGATTGAGGTCGTGGAGGGTTTTGAGAAACCTTGTGGTGTACGCAATACCACTTTGCGTAATGTCGTCGTGGGTAACGATAGCCTCATCGAGGACACTACGTTGGTGGCCAATACCATCGAGGAGGGCGACGATTTGGTCATCCCTGTGCTCAACGAGGCGGGCGATGGCAACGTGATGCTTTATCCTGGCATGTCATCGCAAGTGGTGGCCATGCAGATGCGCTATGCCAACGATGCTCAATGGGTCAACGCTTTCCGGAAGTTGGTCAAGCAATCGGATAATTATTGTGCCAATTGTTCTTTTATCGGTCATCATACTTGCGTCGTAGGTGCCGGTAAGATTATCAATAGCCATGTGGGTAACTACTGTTATGTAGGTGAGAATGTCATCCTGGAGGGTTGTTATGTGAGCGAATCGACCACCATCACCAATGGATTTACAGCCGAACATAGCATCTTCTTTGCAAATACCTATATGGCCAATGGCGAGGCCTGTGCCGCTTATTGTGGTCCCTTCTCGGCCAGCCATCACAAGAGTTCGTTGCTCATCGGTGTCGATGTGTCGTTCTATAATGCTGGTTCGGCTACCAACTTCTCCAACCATGCCTACAAGATGGGACCATTGCACTATGGTACTTTGCAGCGTGGTACGAAGACGGCTTCGGGCAGCCATATCCTTTTGCCGGCTCAGGTCGGTCCTTATTCGATGTGTATGGGCAAGATTCAGAGCCATCCCGATACTCGTCAAATGCCGTTCAGCTACCTCATCGCTTCGGGAGAGGACACTTTCCTCATTCCTGCTCGCGGTTTGTTGACCGTCGGTCTGTTTCGAGATGTGGAGAAGTGGCCAAAGCGCGACAAGCGTCCTGCCGACGACCGTCCTTCGCACATTAGCCATCAATGGTTGTCTCCCTACACGATTCAAGCAGTGCAACAGGGTAAGGCCGATTTGGAGACGCTGCTGCAAGGTCATCCCGATTCGGATACCTATCGCTATCATGGATGCCGCATCCGTCGTCATTCGCTCCTGACGGGCATAAAGATTTATGACTTGGCTTTGCGTTTGGTAGGTAATCCCGAACAAAAGGAGGAGTGGTCGGACTTGGGTGGTATGTTGTTGCCCAAGAGGGAAGAGTTGCAACTGGTTGACGATATTAAGTCGGGAAAGTTGTCTGGCTTGAATGCTGTGGTTGCCCGTTTGGATGGCCTCTTCGAGCAATACAACCAACCTACTCCATTCGTTCCTGAGGTGGTAAAGGAGTGGCACGACTTTATCCGTATGGATGCCCAGAAGGAGTACGACTTGGGTGATGTGGACAAGGAGGTGCTGGATGCCTTCTTGGCTAAACTTTGAGTTTGATACATAACATTGGCTACTTCTATAAACTTTTTAGAATTATACCTTTTGAATTTTCTTTTATTTGATATACTAACTTATTTATGTGCGGAATTGTTGGATATATAGGCTATCGTGATGCCTACCCAATTTTGATCAAGGGTCTCCACCGTTTGGAGTATCGTGGATACGATAGCGCAGGTTGCGCCTTGATCTCTCAAAACAACCAATTGTCGATATACAAAGCCAAAGGTAAGGTGGCTGATTTGGAAGCAGAGACTGAAGGACAGGATATATCGGGTACTTTAGGTATTGCCCATACACGTTGGGCGACACATGGCGCTCCAAGTGCAGTCAATGCACACCCTCATGTCTCCATGAACGGCAACATCACTCTGGTGCATAATGGCATCATCGAGAATTATGCTACGTTACGTCAACAATTGGAGAAGCGTGGGTATGAATTTAAGAGTCAGACCGATACCGAGGTGTTGGTTCAACTTATTGATTTCCAGAAGAACTTGCGTCAATGTTCGTTGGACGAAGCTGTACGCTATTCGTTGAAGTTGGCCATCGGAGCTTATGCTATTGCCGTTATCGATCGCAATGCCCCTGACCGTTTGGTGGCTGCACGTAAGGCCTCTCCATTGGCCATCGGCATTGGCGAGGAGAATAGCGAATTCTTCTTGGCTTCGGATGCCAGTCCTATTGCCGAATATACCAAGCAGATTGTCTATCTGAATGATGACGAGATTGCTGTGATTGAGCGTGGTCAGGACTTGCAGGTCAAAAAGATTTCTGGTCAGTTGACTGAACCTGTGGTCAAGGAGGTCGATGTTGATCTCTCGATGTTGGACAAAGGTGGTTTCCCTCACTTCATGCTCAAGGAGATTTTCGACCAACCTCAGGTATTGCGCGACTGTATGCGTGGCCGTATTGTCAACAATATCTATTCTTCCGCTACTGGCCAGGCGCACGAAGCTTCGCTTGATGTTGTTCTCTCTGCCGTCAAAGAACATCGTCGCGAATTGCTTAGTGCCCGCCGCTTCATCATCGTCAGCTGTGGCACCTCTTGGCATGCCGCTTTGATTGGCAAGCAACTCATCGAGCACTTCTGCCGTATCCCTGTTGAGGTGGCTTATGCTTCGGAGTTCCGTTATTCCGATCCTGTCATCTGTTCCGATGACGTCGTGATGGCTATCAGTCAGTCAGGCGAGACGGCCGACACGTTGGCTGCCATTCAGTTGGCCAAGCAACAGGGTGCTTTCGTCTATGGTGTGGTTAATGCCGTTGGTTCGAGCATCGCACGTAATACCGATACGGGTACATACATCCATGTTGGTCCAGAAATCGGTGTCGCCTCCACCAAGGCATTCACGGGTCAGGTCACCGTCCTGACGCTCTTTGCCCTGGCTTTGGGTCAATACAAGGGCACCGTTGACCAACAGGAGTATCAGGAGGTCGTTCAGGAGTTGACGAACATCCCCGAGAAGATAGAACTTGTACTCAAGCAGAATGACAAGATCAAGGAACTGGCTCAGAAGTTTGTCGATAGCCGTAACTTCCTTTACCTTGGTCGTGGTTTCAATTATCCAGTAGCTTTGGAGGGCGCCTTGAAGTTGAAGGAGATTTCTTACATCCACGCTGAGGGTTATCCGGCAGCCGAGATGAAGCATGGCCCTATTGCTTTGATTGACGAGAACATGCCTGTGGTCTTCTTGACCAACCATCATCGTCGCTACCAGAAGGTAATCAGCAACCTCCAAGAGGTCATCAGCCGTCATGGCAGCATTTTGGCTATCATTAACGAGGGTGACAATCAGGTAAAGGGTATGGTGAAGGATTATATTGAAGTGCCTCAGACACTTTCTTGCCTGACTCCTCTGATTTCTGTTATTCCTCTTCAGATCCTTTCTTATCACGTAGCTGTGGCTCGAGGCTTGAATGTCGATCAACCTCGTAACTTGGCGAAGTCCGTGACGGTGGAGTAATATTGACGTCCGTCGTTTCATATATGGGTCGGGATCTCTTTCGGGTTTCCGACCTTTGTTTTTGCTCAATTAGCCTCTCCTTAAAGTCGGAGAGGAGTATAGAACAAGAAAACGTCCTCAAAACTCTTTTCAGGGAGTCGAGGACGTTCTATTTGTTCCGGTTATGACCGTTGGATATGTCATGCTTTATTCTGGCGAATTATTGAGCTTAATATACCCAGAACCTGCTGTTTTTTGTTCCAAGGATTTGTGGTTGATATTGCCGATAATGCACCCGCTACCTGCTATGCGAGCCTTGATGAAGCTGATGTTGCCGCTTTCCAACTTGATAGTGCCGCTACCGGCTATATTGATGTCGGCGGTTTGGCCATCGACGTTCGATAACTTGATGCCGCCAGAACCACGAACGTCGGCATCCATATCGGTGTATTTGACTTCTGCAACTCTTATGTCACCGCTACCGGTAACGTCGAGGTCCAAATCCTTGCATGTAATCTCTTTGATGCTGATGTCTCCAGAACCAGAGATGTGGAGGTCCACGTCTCGGCTGCTGTTGATTTTGTCCACGGAAATGGTGCCGCTACCTGTTACCTTGAGTCCCAATTCTGGAGCTTCGGAGGTAATACGTTCAGCCTTGATGTTTCCACTACCCGTGCTACGGATGCTGTTGAGCGACTTGGCATAGACGACCACTTGAAGCCAAACGTTGCGGTAGGTGCCTGGTTCCAACGAAATGTTGACGACACCCTCTTTCCATTGAGTCTGTACGCGGTTGAAGAGTTCTTTGTCGCCGCGCACCACTACCTCGTTCTTGTCTCCCTCAACATATAATACGTTGAGAGGTCCACTATTGTTGATGGCGGTTATAGTGCCCATGGGTCGAACTTCTTGTTCGGAACCCTCGAAATTCTTGTTCGAGAAGGAGTAGATGGTCGTACGTACACCACCAAAGTTGAAGATGGCTGCCGACATGCTTAGGCAACCCGCCAAGCCGATAATGACACAGAGACTTAATCTCATAAAATTCTTCATCATAGTTTTTGTTAAGTTTTTAGGAAGAGGGGTAGGTGTGCTATCCTCTTCGGAGGTTAATCTATCTATATAACGAAGAATGTCTTATTTTGTGACAAAAACAACGCCATCATTTTTTGAAATTGTGACAGAAATTTTTCCTTTCTTCACTTTGGGTGTGGTGAGAACGGGGGTGTTACCTCCCGAATACATTATTAATGCTGCAGGGTCAATGCCCATTTCTTTGGCATCCAACGTGAAGGAGTAGGGGGCATCGTCGGCATTGATGGCGGCAATATACCATTTCTCTCCGTGACGACGCGCCAAGGCTACTTGCTTGCCTGGATACCCTTCGATGAGTCGGGTTTCGTCCCATGTGGTAGGCACCTGTTTCAAGTAATCCATGCAAACTTCGGGTGCAGGTCCTGCCTCTTTTTCATCGGGTACATTTAGTCCTGCAAGGTTATTAGGTGCAAGGGCGAAGTTTTGAATCGGATTTTGGAACAATAGCGTTGTGGCCAATTCGAAGACGTCGGTCGTGACGCGAGGATGGCGTTTTTGATTGCTTCGATCCATATATCGGTTCATGAAGCAACCTCCCCACTCCATAGCGCCGATGGCATTGCGGAGGAAGGGGTGGGTGCAAGCGTTGCGGGACTCCTGTTCGCAGAAGTGTCGGTCGAAGAACATGTTCTCGCTGGCCAATACCGCCTCACTACCCACGTAATTGGGATACATTCGTTCCCAACCGCGAGGAATGGTGCATCCATGGAAGATGACCATCAAGCCCGCATCGTCGGCATCGGATAGTATCTGCTCGTACAGGCGCATCGTCTCCTGCTTGTCTCCGCCGAAGAAATCGACCTTGATACCTTTGACGCCCATCTCTTTCATCCAACGCATCTCCTGCTTGCGACGGATGCTGTTGTCCATACAGTTGATAGGACCTTGCACGATGTCGTTCCAATAGCCGCTCGAACTGTACCAGAGGAAGACGTCAACCCCCTTCGAGTGGGCATATTGGATGACATCCTCGATGCTGTGTCCGTTGACGGGATTTGACTTTCGTCCAATCTGTACGTCCCACCAGTTATCGACCAAGACATACTCGTAACCCATGCCAGCTGCCAGGTCGATGTATTTGACCTGATCCTCGTAGCAGATCGAATTGTCTTGCCAGAGAATCCAGCTCCATGTGCCTCGTCCGAATTGGTAGTTGTGTTCGGTTTCGTACAAGGGTTCAACCACATCGTACATGATGGTTGTTTCGGCGATGGGCGAGAGGTTGTCTCCGATGGTCAAAGTGCGCCAGGGGGTAGCTCCTGGCAAGGCGAATGCTGGCTCTACCGTTCCGTTGCCGTTGTTCTCCTCGGGCATCGGGAAGGCTATCGTGGCGGCATTTTCCTTGAAATCGGAGAGGTGAGAGGCGCAATAACGGCTATCGACACCTGTTTCGGAAACGAGTATCCAATAGTTCTTCGTGACGTTCTTGCTCTTTTTGCCTTTGGTGGTAGCCTCCAATTTGAAGAGGCAAGGGAAGGTCCACCCTTGCTTGTATTGCGAGGTGACCGAGAGGGGAGCGTCATAGACGTAATTCTCCTCGTAACTGGGTTTGGTGCGCTTCCAGCCAATCATGCTGGCACTTTGCGGACACACAAAAGCCGTCGTGCCATCCACAAAGTGGAACCCTGTCTTTTCCTCCATCACACGGATGCTGCCTGTTTCGCGGTCCTTGCGTTTGTCAATCTCGTAGCGTAGGGCAACGTCGTTGTTGGACAACTGGAACACGATGTCGATGGGCCAACCTTTCGGATTCTGCATTTGGCAACGGAGGCGTGTGGCCCGATAGTCGCTATGGGCGCGCTTGGTGCGTGTCATGTCATAGCTGTTGCGGACGGTATCGACCTGCGTCTTGACCAACTGGAGGTCGGTTGCTAGGTCGGCATAGTTGGCAATCAGTCCTAATGGGGATGCCTCCAGGACAACTTGATTGTCGTAGGTCACGCTATACGTGGTGGTTGTTCCTGTTTGGAGGGTCAACGACAAACGTCCGTCAGGACTACTGACCGTTTGGGCCTCTGCGCACGCAAAGGTGGCTGAGAGAAGGAGGAAGAGGGATGTTCTCATTTCTAAGGGTGTTATGTGATAGCTCAAAACCGGTTATCGACTTTGTGCCAATACTTGTTAAAGTTACAAATCCGCAAGCATCCTAACTTGTTTGTACCTGCGTTGTTGCCGATGCAAACAAGTCCTTAGTGCATGCTTATTGTATATTTCTGTTCAATTACTTTCGGCCGGAAGTCGCTCTTAGAGGCCATTTTTCGGCTTCATGAAGGTATTATCATCCTATTATGAGCCTATTATCACCCTTTAAGGAGCTCTTTCCCGACGTAATCAAGCCGCTACTCCTTGTCCATATTGTAGTCGTTAGGATCATGGGAGTAGTGATGACGATGCACAATCTTCAACTCCAAAAGTTCGTGGCATATCTTGGAATCCTTGGCACCCTTCGAACGGGCTCCGTGTGCCAGGTTATAGACGTGCGACGGGGTTGTCCAATATTTTAATGCCAATTTGAAGTAGGTTGCTCTATGTCTCGCAAATAATACTTTTAACATATTAGAAATAAGATATTAAATTTAGAAAATAAGATGTTGATATTCAATCTTCTATTATTCGGGTTTAAGTTTTTTATTCTTGTTCGTCGAGACCCTCGACCTCTTGCCGAAGGTCTCTTGGTTGGTTATTCGTCCAAAAGGAGAGAGAGCATGATATAAGGCCCAACTCCTTTGGGGTCATTGTCTCGGATTATTTCGCCGATGTAGTAGTCGTAAGAACCACTTCTGTAGGGATTGCCTCCCAATCCTGCCACGCCACATACGCGTGTCAACGAGAGGGTGCCATCGGGGTTATGTCGTACAAAGAACTTGTTCAAGCCGTCGTATGCTGTCTTGCCATACTTCAAGAACTCCTCGGGCAACCAGCCATTCTTAGCACCTTTGACGAAGGTGTAGGCGAACATGGCGGTGCAGGAGGTCTCCAGATAGTTGCCGGTGCGTTGTCCTTCGTCCATCACCTGATACCAGGCACCATAGTCCTTATCCTGCAAGCCCTTGATGTTTTTGCATAAAGGCACCAATACGGAAAGGATGGAGTCTTTGCCTGGGTGATTCTGCGGCAAGAAACCCAGTACATCGACCATGGCCATGCAGTACCAACCTAAGGCGCGCCCCCATACGTGGGAAGCCATACCTGTTTCGGGATTCGCCCATTGCTGCTTCTTGGCCGAATCCCATGCATGGCGGTACAAGCCACAATCCTTGTCAAATGTGTGTCGGGCAATAATCATAATCTGTTGCACCACATCGTTGAAGGCTTTTTGCTGTTCCTCTCCCTTGAGGTAACGCAAGGCATATTCGCAATAGAATGGCGCTCCCATATAGATGCCGTCCAACCACATCTGATTCGGGTAACTCTTCTTGTGCCAAAAGCCCCCTTCGGGTACGCGTGGATGACTCTGTAGTTGGCTGTAGAGGGTGTCCAACGCTATCTTGAACCGTGGCTCCTTGTACTTCTCGTAGGCCATGATGAGCATCTTGCCAGGGTTGATGTGATCAAGGGTATAATTGGTCTTGTTGTAGTACTTGATAGTGCCGTCTTTCTGAATGATGCTGTCCAGATATACCTTGACGTATTGATCGACGGAGGCCTCAATCTCCGGATGCTTGGCCGCGGTTTGCAGCATAGATTGCAGGAGCAAGCCATGTGTATAGTTCCACTTCCATACGACATTATAGTCAATCGTCCTTGGTTCAGGGTTGCGGATGAGTTCCGATTTCACCATCTGAACGGATTTCGGTTCTGCCGCCAGGGCGACAGCTGTCAGTACTTGAAGTAGTATGATCGTCCAAATTTTTTTCATTATGTAGGATTATTAGGTTAGTTTTGTTTACGTCACGAAGGGGAGTCCTCGTTCCGTATTCTTCTCTTGAGGAAAAGATGGACTCTTGGTTATTTCCGAGCGGGAGCCCAACCATCGATGCCTCCCAGAACTTTTTCAATCGTATAGTTCTCGGCCTCTTTCTTGCTGAGTTGCTTGCTCCACTTGGCACGCTTGCTGACATCCAACTTCTTGCCGTTCAAGGTCTTGCTGCCAAACTCGGCATAGCGTGCCGTGGTCGTGCCGTCCAATCCTGTGATGCTGTTCTTCCACGATTGCCACCCTTCGGGACGGATGCCTTCCATCTTGCAATTCAGGAAGACGGTGTTGGCATAGTTGCGCCAAGGGCGTCCCAGATAACTTGTTACGTCAGGTTCTACGGTGATGGAACAATCGTTGAAGACGTATCCATATTCGACACCTTGTGGGGTAGCTGCTGCCGTGACATATCCATTACCCAGACAATGCAACTCACAACGGTTGAAGTAGGCGGTGGCCCAACCGAAGATGAAGTCAACCGTGCCTTGGATGTAGCAATCCTCGTAATATTGTCTCAGGACAAGATGTCGTGGCATCTCTTTGGCCAACTCCTGCAAGCCTTCGTCTGTCTTTGGGTCTCCCTTCTGTCCGTAGGCATAGAGGGTGTCCTGATGTCCGAGGAACTTGCACTTGCGGAAGACGACCTTGTCGCCAGCCACCAGTACGGCAACGGCTTGACCTACCCCTGAGCGATTCTTCTGCCAACTCTCGTTGGAGGCGGAGTTCTCAAAGACGATACCTTCTGCCTCAAAGAAATTGGCGAAGATATAGACAGATGCACTTCCCGAGGTGCCTTTGTTTCGGCCTGTCAACTCCGACTTCTTGGAGGCATAGTCGTCATAGGTGATGATGCTCTCACCCTCTTTCTTGGCCACCAGTTTGATGTGCGTCTTGGTGGTGGGGACGACTAACTTCTCCTTGTAGGTGCCTGGTTGTATCAGGATGGTGATGTCCTTGCTGTTGAAGTCGGGTACAGCGTTGATAGCCTCCTGTACGGTGAAGAAATCGCCGGAGCCATCTTTGGCTACCACCAGGTCGTATTTGCGGATGTAGGGTTTGAGTGCTGGTACGGCTTCTCCGATGGCATCGATGGTGGCAAAACACATCTGTCGTGCGCCCCAGATTCGGAGGTGGGTGTTGTCTTCTCGACCCTTGGGTGCCGCCACATTGGTACCGGCTGGAATCCAGCAGAAGAGGCGTTTGCTGCCATCGTTGCCGAAACTCAATATCAACTCTTTGCTGATTTTGTTCATCTCGACGAAGGGGGTGTTTAACTCCTTGGCAATACGTCGGGGTGCCTCCAGATAATCGTCGATGACACCATCCTCTCGAGTGATGATGTGTGTCTCCACAAGGCTATCGCCTTCTTGCTTTTGTGTCGTACCTTTGCCGAAAAGGTCATCCTCCTCGGCTGCATTCTTGTTTTCGAAGAAGTTACGACGGGCGATGGCGTTGAACAATACGGGAATACCACCCTTTTCTCTTGTCTGGTTGACATAGAGGCGGAGCATGTCATCGAAGGAGTCAATAATCTCCTTGTCTGTGTTTTCCCATTGTGTCGGGCAGGGGGCTGGGGTAGGAGTGCCAGGACGCGTGCCTCGTTTGGCCGACTTTATCTTCTCGTCGTTATGTCCGAATTGAATGAATACGTAATCTCCAGGCTGTATTTTGTCATAGACTTTCTGCCATTCTCCCTCCAAGTAGAAACTGAGGGAGGAACGACCATTCAGGGCGTGGTTGTCTATAACAACGTCATCGGAGAAGAATCCGCTGAGCATCTGTCCCCAACCTCGTTCCTGGTTGTCCTTGTCGGTCGGTTTGTTGGCCATGGTGCTGTCTCCGATAGTGAAGATAGTCAAGGCCTGAGCGCTGATGGCGATGAGAGAGGCGCCAATGAGAGATACGATTCGTTTCATGCTTCGGTATAAGAAAGAAATTTGATTAGGCGGCTAAGTAAGGCAGATTGCTGACGAACAACCTTACGGCAATAGCCAAGAGAATGATTCCAAAGAACTTGCGTAGGACATAGATGCCACCCTGACCTAAGATGCGTTCCAAGAAACTGACGTTGCGGAGCACCAGGAATACGATGAGTATATTGGCAACGATGCCTAAGAGGATATTCAAAATGTTGTACTCTGCACGGAGGGAGAGAAGTGCCGTGAAGGTACCTGCTCCAGCGATGAGAGGAAAGACGACAGGTACCAAGGTCGTCGAACCTTTAGGGCCATCCGTATAGCGGAAGATTTCGATACCTAAGGTCATTTCGATGCCCATCAGGAAAATCACGATGCCACCTGCAGCTGCGAAGGAGTGGATATCGACGTTGAACAGATCCAATACCTGTCCTCCGGCAAAGAGAAAGAGTACCAATACAACTAATGAGTATATAGAGGCTTTCCAAGCATTGATAGGTCCCGACTTCTGCTGTAGGTCAATGACTACCGGGGTAAGACCTGTGACATCTATCATTGCAAAGATTACTATAAATGCAGATACAAATTCTTTAACGTCAAAATGCATAAGTTTCAATAAATTGGAAGAACATAATTCAATTCTGTTTTCTCGCATCATTCATTATTGGGTCAATCGCCGACCTTTATTGTTTGGCTACTTCGGAGGTAGCGGTCGTTAGGTATTTGTAGTACCGCTCTTCGTCCGAGATGATGCTGACCGCCTCTTTGAAGGCTGGCACACGTTGGTTCATGATGCGATTGTACGCTCCTTGCTCGTAAAGGTCATTGGCCAGATAGGCTTTCAACTGGAGTTTCAACAGATAATCTGACTTCTCCATGTCGTTGGCATCGATGTTGATGCTGTCTTTCTTGCCCATTTCGCAGAGGTTCTCGATGTCGGCATCCGAAATGTTGAACCCCTTGTTGAACGACTCGAACGACTCGAACGAGGCGTGGAGACTCTTCTGATTCTCCTTGAAGTAGGCAAGAATCCAACGGTTTATCGTGCCTTTGGCCATGAGGTCGCGGTGCGTCTTGGTTATCTTTGTCGTGTCCAACGGAACGAAGACGTCGGGCATGATGCCACCTCCGCCATACACGATTCGCTTGCCGAAAGTGCTGAACATCAAGGAGTCTTCCAAATGAATGGAGTCGGCCGATACAAATTCGCCTTTCTTGTAGCGTGTCATGAGATCCTTGTGGTAGTTGTCTCCTTCGCCTTTGGTGAATGGTTTCTGGATACATCTGCCGGAAGGGGTGAAGTATCGGGCGATGGTCAGGCGTATCATGGCTCCGCTTGGCAACTCGATGGGGCGTTGTACCAAACCTTTGCCGAAGGAGCGTCGGCCAACGATAACGCCTCGATCCCAATCCTGAATGGCTCCTGTGAAGATTTCGCTCGACGAGGCGCTCTCTTCGTCTATCAGAACGACCAGCCTACCCTTGAAAGCATCTTCGCGCGTAGCATTATGCACTCGTTTCGGTTCTCGGCGTCCTGAGGTATAGACAATCATCTGTCCCTTCTCCAGGAAGAGGGAGGCCAATTGTACGGCACTCTCCAGATACCCACCTCCATTGCCTTGCAGGTCAATAATCAGGTTTTTCATACCCTCTTTGCTCAGTTTCCTCATCGCATCTTCCACCTCGATAGGAGTGGTTTGTGCGAAACGGGCAATACGGATATAGCCGACATCGGGGGTCGCCATATAGGAGGCATCGACACTATATACGGGAATGAGGTCGCGCGTCAGGACAAAGTCTATTCGCTCGCCTTCGCGCAATACCGTAATCTTTACGGGCGAACCTTTAGGTCCACGCAGACGGCGTTGTATCTCCTTGTTGGTCATCTTCTGACCGGCAATGGAGGTATCATTGACGGCAACGATGTGGTCGCCTGCCAGGATGCCCTGTTTCTCCGAAGGACCTCCCACCACGGTACTGATGACCAAGAGGGTGTCCTTCTCCATTTGGTAGCGGACGCCAATACCCTCAAAGTTGCCTCCCAAGCCCTCGTTCATGTGTTTTACCTCGTCTTGGGTGAGGTAAGTCGAGTGGGGGTCAAGCGCCTTCAACATGCCACGGATGGCATCTTCGGCCAACTTGTCGCTTTTCACGGAGTCAACATAGAAGTATTCCGTGTACAGCAGGGCGTTCTGGACATCGGTGATGGCAGTCCTCCTGTCGGCCAATGCCATCATCAAGCAGAAACAATGTATGATTATGAAAGCTGATATCTTTTTCATGATGAGCTGTTTAAGCAGGGCAGAACTCGTCTGGGAGTCATGCGCAAGAAACTATCGGATGAAGATTATCCTATGTTAATGGGTTTCAAAGGAGGAAAACCATCGGGTATGAAGTCGCTGACATCTTTGCCGAAACTCAGCAACTCTCGTACCGTTGACGAGGTGATGTGCGCCATGGCAGGTTCATTGAAGAGCAGGATGGTCTCAATGCCTGTCAAGTGTCGGTTCACGTCCGCCAACGCACGTTCATACTCGAAGTCAATCACCGTACGCACACCTCGCAGGATGTGTGTACAATGCAGTTCATGTGCAATGTCGGTGGTAAGGTTCGTATAGGACAAAACGCTGATACGGGGTTCGCTGCGATAGAATTCAGATATCATCTGAACGCGTTCGGTGACGGGGAACATTCCGCTGCGTTTCAATCCGTTATGTCCTACGGCAATAACAATTTCGTCGGCGAACTCTAAAGCACGTCTTACCACGCTTTCGTGACCTTTAGTGAACGGGTCAAACGATCCTGGAAATATCAATTTCATTCTTTTGGATATTTCGTCAAGAACAACGAATATGTTAATATACTCAAGTTCATTTATTTGGAGATAAAGAAGTTAAGGGAGATAAAGCAGATAAAGACATTTGAGATTTTTATATTAAAGGCTATTTGCCTCTAAAAATCGTATCGTCTTTAACTTCTTTTTCTTCTCGCTGAACGATTATCAATCGTCCTATTCGCTGCGAGGACTTTATCTTCTTTTGCTTCCATCAAGTGAGCAAGTTGCAACACTTGCGAAACTTGAGTCATTTTATCTTGTACTTTGTTGTGCTCCTTATTATCATAGGTAAGGGGCAACCGAAGTCCGAGGATTCTTTAGGAAACGGCATCTTCTTCAATCACCAGATTGTTGATGATGAACTCCTGACGCTCCATGGTGTTTTTACCCATATAGTATTCAAGCATCTCATGTACGGCATCCTCCTTGCGGAGCATCACGGTATCCAACCGCATGTCGGCACCAATGAAGTGTTTGAACTCTTCGGGCGATATCTCGCCGAGACCTTTGAATCGGGTAATCTCAGCCGTGCTACCACATTCTTCGATAGCTGCCAGTCGCTCCTCTTCGGTATAGCAGTAACGAGTAATTTTCTTGTTACGTACGCGGAAGAGTGGTGTTTGTAGGATGAAGACGTGTCCTGTTCTGACCAACTCTGGGAAGAATTGCAGGAAGTAGGTCATCATCAACAGGCGTATGTGCATGCCATCCACATCGGCATCGGTGGCAATGATGACTTTGTTGTAACGAAGCCCGTCCAAGCCATCTTCGATGTTGAGCGCAGCTTGCAGGAGGTTGAACTCCTCGTTTTCGTAGCACACTTTCTTGGTCATGCCGAAGCAGTTGAGCGGTTTGCCTCGCAGGGAGAAAACGGCTTGTGTTTCTACGTCGCGGCTCTTGGTGATGGAGCCCGATGCCGAGTCACCCTCGGTGATGAAGATGCACGAGTCGTCTTTCTTGTCGCCCTTCACGTCATTATAATGTACATGGCAATCGCGCAACTTGCGGTTGTGCATGTTCACCTTCTTGGCGCGTTCTTTTGCAACTTTCGACAATCCTGCCAACTCCTTGCGCTCGCGTTCGGACGACTGTATCTTGCTCAACATGATTTCGGCCGTCTCGGTATCGCGATGCAGGTAGTTGTCCAATTCGCGTTTCAAGAAATCGCCCACGAACTTCTGTATCGTGATGGAATCCGAGTCGGGGGTGATGCGTGTCGAACCTAACTTCGTCTTGGTTTGTGCTTCGAAGACTGGTTCCTGCACCTTGATGGAGATGGCGGCAACCATACCGTTGCGGATGTCGCTGTACTCAAAGTTCTTGGCTACGAAGAACTCCTTGATGACGCGTGCCGCACTCTCCTTGAAGGCTGCCAAGTGGGTGCCGCCCAGCGAGGTGTACTGTCCGTTGACGAAACTATAATACTCTTCGCCATACGAATTGCCGTGGGTCAACACCACTTCGATATCTTCGCCCAACAGGTGAATCGGCGTGTAGAGTGGATTGGAATCCATGCGGGCATTCAACAGGTCGGCCAACCCGTTCTTGCTGATGAAGCGCTTGCCGTTCAACGTGAGAAGCAATCCTGTGTTCAGGTAACTATAGTTGCTCAACAACGTCTCGACAAACTCCATGCGATACTTGTAGTTCTCGAAGATCTTGTTGTCGGGGATGAACTCTACGTAAGTGCCATTCTGCTCGTCGGTGGGTTCGATGTCCCGTTCCTCCACTTTCTTGGCGGCTTGGTAGATAATCTCCTTCTTGGAACCTAAACGACAGGCTCTGACAAAGAAATAAGAGGAGAGTGCATTGACGGCTTTCAAGCCGACACCGTTCAGTCCGACGCTCTTCTTGAACACCGAGGTGTCGTACTTGCCGCCTGTGTTGATTTGCGATACACAAGCATCCAATGCCTCCAACGGAATGCCACGACCATAATCGCGTACGGAAACTCTTCCTTCCTCGTTTATGGTGACGTCTATGCGTTTGCCGAACCCCATGGCATATTCGTCGATGGAGTTGTCTATGACCTCTTTGAGCAAGATGTAAATACCATCGTCGGCATGGCTACCGTCTCCTTGTTTGCCAATATACATACCGGGACGGCGTCTGATGTGCTCCGTCCATTCGAGGTGTTTAATCTTGTCCTTGCCATAGTCGGCAATGGCGTCCGCTTGAATTATCTTTTCTTCAAGAGTCTGTTCTTCTTTCGGCATTTTGATTTCGTTTAGGGGATTACATTCTTTCGGGTACTTCGATGCCCAACAGGCTCATGGCAGTCTTGATGACGCGAGCTACGCAGGCCGAGAGAACCAGACGGAGATGTAACTTGGCTGTATTCGTTTCTTTCAGAATAGGTGTGTCGTGATAGAACTGGTTGTACTCCTTGGCCAGGTCGTATGCATAGTTGGCAATCTGCGCTGGCGAATACTCTTTGCCGGCACGGAGAACCACGCTTTCGAAGTCCACCAATTTCTGAATCAGGATCTGCTCCTTCTCGCTGATTTCCACCTCTTTGTCAATGTCCCACTTGTCGCCGATGGTGTCCTGTGCCTTGCGAAGCACGGACTTAATGCGGGCGTGGGTATATTGGATGAATGGACCAGTATTGCCGTTGAAGTCGATACTCTCGGCTGGGTTGAACACCATGTTGTTGATAGGGTTCACCTTGAGCAGGAAGTACTTCAACGCACCAAGTCCGATGATGCGATAGACGTTCTGCTTCTCCTCTTCGGTCATGTCGGCGAGGCGCTCTGAACTGACCTCCTTGGCATCGTTGATCATCGAAGCCATCAGGTCGTCGGCATCCACGACGGTACCCTCGCGGCTCTTCATGCGGCCGTTTGGCAACTCGACCATACCGTAACTGAAGTGCACGAGGTCCTTACCCCACTTGAATCCAAGACGGTCGAGGAGGAGGGAGAGCACCTGGAAGTGGTAGTTCTGCTCGTTGCCTACGACGTAGATCATCTTGTCGATAGGGAAGTCCTGGTAACGCAACTTGGCGGTACCGATGTCCTGGGTCATATAGACCGAGGTGCCATCCTTGCGGAGCAGGAGTTTCTGGTCGAGACCCTCGTTGGTGAAGTCGGCCCATACCGAACCATCCTCCTTGCGGAAGAACTTGCCGTCCTTGAGACCCTCCAGTACGAGATCTTTGCCCTCCAGGTAGGTATTTGATTCGTAATAAATCTTGTCAAAGCCGACGCCCATCATCTTGTAGGTCTCGTCGAAGCCGGCATAAACCCACTCGTTCATCTTGGCCCACAGCGCGCGAACCTCTGGGTCGGCTGCCTCCCACTTGCGGAGCATGGCGCGCGCCTCCTGCATCAGCGGAGACTTGGCCTCGGCAGCAGCTTTGCGAGCCTCAGCTTGCTTCTCGGGGTCAGCATCTGTAATCTGCTGTATCTCTGGATCGTTGGCCAAAATCTCCTTGACCTCCTCCTTGAAGTGCTTGTCGAAAGCTACATAGCAGTCGCCAATCAGGTGGTCGCCCTTCTTGCCGGCACTTTCAGGCGTAGCGCCATTGAACCACTTCTGCCAAGCCAACATCGACTTGCAGATGTGGATGCCGCGGTCGTTGACGATGTTGGTCTTGACCACCTTGTTGCCACATGCCTCCATAATCTGGCTCAGGGACCAACCGAGCAGGATGTTGCGGAGGTGACCCAAGTGGAGGGGCTTGTTGGTGTTGGGCGATGAATATTCAATCATCACCAAAGGCGATTTCTCCGTCACTGGCTGACGACCGAAGTTGGGGTTGTCATAGATGCCCTGCAACTTGTCAATCCATGACGAAGCATTAATGGAAAGATTCAAGAAACCCTTAACGACATTGTATTTGCCCACAATAGGTAAGTTTGCGACCAACCAGTCGCCTATCTCTTTACCCAGTTCCTCGGGGTTCTTCTTGCCCGTCTGTTTCATGAAGGGGAAGACCATGATGGTGAGGTGACCTTCAAACTCTTTGCGGGTAGGAGATACCTGAATTTGCTTTTCTGCGATATCTACAGCATACAATGCTTTTACTGCGGCAACTACACCTGTCGCTAATTGCTGTTCAATTTCCATTATTCTAATACATTATAATAAAAAACGCTGCAAAGATAATAAAATTAGCCGTATGTTGAACATTATTTCGAAAAAAAACGTATATTTGCAGCCAAAATCAAACGTATAATGACAGAAAACGAGGTTTTAGCCATTCAAAAAGAGGTTGTAGATGTGTGTAAGTTGGTATATGACCCAGAAATACCAGTCAATATCTACGACTTGGGATTGATTTATGCAATAGATGTTGAGGAGGGCGGACATGTCCATATCAAGATGACGCTGACGGCTCCTTCTTGCCCCGAAGGTGACTTTCTGATGGAGGATCTCCGTATGAAGGTGGAGGGTCTCCGCGAGGTCTCTTCCTGCGAGGTGGAACTGGTCTTCGAACCAGAATGGAATCAGGATATGATGACCGAAGAGGCCAAACTGGAACTGGGCTTCCTGTAAGCAATTGTAATCCCTCCTTTTTAGGCATGTTCTAAAAATGTCATGTTGAGCGGAGTGAAACATCTCTGTATTAACTTCAAATGCGAATAGGGATTCTTCGCGATGCTCAGAATGACAATTTATAGAAGTCCCCTTTATCTTTATTTTCGATAGTTTTCTCCTATGAATGAAGTATCCTCCCCGATAGAGGCAACCCACTCTTCTTCTTCCCACAAGGCGGTTTATTTCATCAGCGACATGCACCTCGGTGCCACGTCGTTCGACCATCCGTTGGATTACGAGCGGAGGGTGGTCCGTTTCCTGGACAGCATCAAGTCCGATTGCCAAGCTCTCTACCTCTTGGGCGACGTCATCGACTATTGGTTCGAATACAAGTATGTCGTGCCGCGGGGGTTCACCCGCTTCCTCGGTAAGTTGGGCGAATTTACTGACCAAGGCATTGAGGTCCATTGGTTTACGGGAAATCACGATATCTGGATTTTCGACTATATCGAGAAGGAAACGGGTGCTCAGGTACATCGTCAAGGAGGCTTGTACACTATTCAAGGCAAGACTTGCTATCTGGCTCATGGACATGGCTTGGGGCACGATACGGTGGCGTTCAAGTGGATGACCCGTTTCTTCAACAGCCCTGTCTGCCAACGCATGTTCAGTTGGATTCATCCCAATCTGGCCACCGCTTTCGCCCTTCGCTGGAGTGCCCACAGCCGTGCCACAGGAGGCAAATACCCGAACTTCCTGGGCGAGGACAAGGAGCATCAAGTGCTCTTCGCCAAGCAGTATATGAAGGAGCATCCTGCTCCCGATTTCTTCATCTTCGGCCATCGTCACATCATGCTCGACTTGATGCTCTCTCGTCAAACCCGTATCGTCATCCTGGGCGATTGGATTCAGCATTTCAGCTATGCCGTCATGCGTGATGGCAACCTCTCGCTCGACCAGTTCGAAATCGACGAATCGCTCTACGAAGAGGAGCAGCGCGATGGTGTCTCCATCTGCTTCTGACCTTATTTAGGGTTGTCAGCACACCCTGCGTCCCTATAGTGCACTTAGTTAGAAAAAACTACTAATTTAATACCTAAATATCATGTCTAATTACAAACTTTTTGGTTTATCGTTCCTCCTTTTGTGTGTTATTGTGTCTGCTTTTTTTCTGAAGGATATCAAGTAAAGCATTATATGTCAATGCCGGGTAGCGGTGATGATGTGTGGGACGAGGAGGTGCCCGATTCTATTCGCCAGAAATTCCCTTTGGAACTTGTTGATTCCTCATTCTGCATTGTTGAGTTATGCAAGTGGAAGGAATAGCGAACCGCAACTCCATCGTTCTACTTAGACTCTGTGAGTTTTTCTAACCAGAAAAGCAAGGAATAAATTGCTCTTTTCCCCTCCTTTGACCTCAAGGGAGGGTTATTTTTGTGTGGGCTTGAAATCCTTCGTACTTAGTCCATAGTCCCCTTGTCCTTGTAATTGCCTCCATCAATTGAACTTAATTAAAACTTAATTCCAGCTATCGCGAGAGCCATGCAACTCAATTGAGGAACTCAATTAAACTCAATTTCAGGAAGATAACCCGATGTGCTTGTACTTAGTCCCCTTGTCCTTGTATTGTCCTTCCTCGATGCTTTTACTTTTCTTCTGCCTTCTTGCTACCTTTAAAAGGGAGAAAAAAGGCAGAAGGTCGATCCAAGGAAAGGGGTAGTTTTGAGTTAGGATAAGTGGATGAAAAGGGTATGGAAGGTGAACGAAAAAATGAGTTATAGGTCAAAAAAACTCTCGCCGCACGAAGACCATGCGGCGAGAGAAATGTTATAGAAACTCGAGTTTTGCAAATTGAAACTCTTGCGAAACTTGCGAGGTCTTACTTAACTTCGGCATCCAACCAACCGATGAAGGCGCAGAGACCGGCATTCCAGTTGATGGCAATCTCGTTGGAGGCGTATGACTCGGTGATATCGACATACGACTCGTCGGGATAGTTTGATGGATAACCCTCCACCTTGTCCTGTTGGGCAGGATTTGGACCACCGACCAAGAGACCTGGGATAGGAGCCTCGATGCTGTCGGCCTCCGAGAGACGGTGATGTGGGTGCATGGATGGTTTGAGACCGAAGCCCGTCACGTAGCAATAACCTGTAGCATTGCGTCCCAAGAGGTAGTCGGCACACTTGATGGCAGCAGCGAGGTACTTCGGGTCGTTGGACATCTTGTGGGCAAAGAGGAAGGAGAGTCCATGACCGCAGCAGGATTCGCCGAGGCAACCCCAACCGAAGTTGAAAGGGCTGTTGCCATAAGGCGAGTCGTAGATGGAGTTGGTGGTGTTCTGGAGGACAGAGTCACAATAGGCAATAACCATCTTCCCGTATTTGTTGCCGAATCGCTCGGCTTCAGGCGAATAGCCGAAGCTGCCCTGAATCATCCATTCCATGGCAGCTAAGCCGCTCACGTGACCCCAGGTAGGCAGGAAGTACCCCTTGGAGGCATGTCGTGCCGCCTCGTTCAGGAACATGCGTTTGCTGGTGGTGATATAGAGTTCGGTGGCAGCCCAGAAGAACTCGTCATCGAAGCGCCAATCTCCATATTCGCCCGTATTGACTTTGGGATCGAACTTCTTGTTGAGTTCCATCTGCGAATAGACAACTTTGGGATGCAGTCGAGCCCACGACCATGCCTTCATGGCAGCGTTGAGTGCCTGCTGGGCAAACTCTTTGTGTGCATCGTACTTGCGGTAGATGCGTGAAGCCAATGCCATGGTGGCGATGAAGTCCAACGTTGCGGCGGTCGATTTCTGTACAACATAGCGCTGCTGATGACAATCGGTCGGCATCACAAAGCCCTCAAAGTCGGGGTTGGTCAACTTGTGATAGACACCACCATCGGTCGGGTCTTGCATCGTGAGCATCCATTTCAGGTTAACCAACATCTCGTCCAGTACATCGGGCAACTCGTTGGAACTCTCTGGAATGTTGGTGTTGAGCGTCTTGAAGTATCCAGGGCAACATTGATAGATGGTCAAGATCTCGCCAATGGTGAAGCCGGAATTGACAATATACTTGTTGTAGTCGCCGGCATCGTACCAGCCGCCAGGAGAGGAGAGAACTGTTCCGGCAGGACGACCCTTCGACTCGGCGCTGGGGTGAACCAGTACGGTGGTGTCCATGTGACAAGCTGGGCGAGCCCATTGTCCGGCATATTCGGCTTCGATGGGTTCTCCGCTACGCTGGTAGTAGAAGGCCTTCAACGCAGCAACCGAGAGGGCGCGATAAGGATGGTCCTCGATGTTGACCTGCTTCGAGTAGTTGCCTGCCACCAACAGGTACTTGCCTGGTTTGGTCACAGAACTGAAATCAACGACTTCGTGCTTCTTTTCGCTCCAAGGCGAGGTGGAAGTACGGACGGATTTTCCCTCCCAGACGACTTGCGAGGTGGAGAGGTCTTTCAACTGGTACGTGTCGCAGAACCCATCTTCTTCGATGACTGCCGTCTTGGATTCTTTGGTGTAATATCCCACTTGATTGATGCGGATGGGATCTCCGCTTGGCTGGAACTCTTGCTTGCTTGTACATGCCACTAAGAGCATGGGCAAAAGTGTGATAGAGGTTAATGTTTTCATGCCGTTATTTGGTTTAGGGTGAATAATATGAATAATTAGATTTAGCAATTGATTATTTGTAGATAAAGAAGTAAATGGAGATAAGGACATTCGAGAATATTAATAAAACGTATCGTCTTTAACTTCTTGTACTTCTTTATCTTCTTTTACTCCCATCTTCCCTTTAGGAGAATGGGTGGGGTCAAAATGCCTCCCACTTTTCATCGTTGTTGGGAATAGCCGCCATGCACTCCATCTCGACCAACCATCCTGGACGACAGACGGGGGCGAGGAGACAGACCTTTGGCAGGTCGGGCAAGACGCGCTCCACGACGTGTCGGACAAGGGGATAATCCTCTTCCCGACGCAGGTAGATGATGCCATGGACGAGGTCACGCAGGGAGGCGCCTCCTTCGTTGAGCAACACTTGGATATTCTCCAGCATGCGTTGCGCCTGTTTCTCGGCATCGTCGGGGTAGAGTATCTGTCCGTGGTTGTCGATGCTTGCCGTGCCACTAATCAAGAGGTGCTTGCGGTCGCGATATTCGATAGCCGTACCGCGTTCGAAGGTGACACCATATTCGGATGTGGGATTGAGGTGACTGCTACCTTTTAGGTATTGAACCTGTTCGGGTTGAAGTCCTTCCACGGTGTAGGCCTCCATCTGCACGATGTCGGTGGGGCAGAGGGGGGTACCGTTGATGCCCGTACTGGCAATATAGTGCGTTTGTGGGGTCAACTCCTCGTTGAGGAAGAAAGCCTTGCGACTCTCCACCAACTCCTGGTAGTTATGGTCGATGTCCTTGACAAAGAACCAGGTACGGAGACAATTGTCGGCCAAGGTAAGTCCTCGGCTTTCCAACGATTGCTTGTATCCCTGAAGGAGGGGCGTTGTCGTTGGTGCCGATTGCCCTCGTAGGAAGGTGTGGCGATAGGCCGAGTTGGTGCAACCTTGCGTGAGCCAGAGCCAGAGCGCGGCGGGCGTACCGTCCAAGGGAGGTTGGATGATGGCCGAGAGTTGGTCGTCGCATTCCGAGAGGTCGTATGCCTGACGGAGGAAGAATCGGCCGTAGAGAGTTCTTGCTCCGAGGAATTGCTCCAGGATGGTTTTGGCTTCCAGCAAGAGGGCGATGGGGTTTTCGTCCGATGGTGCGTCAGGCGTCAAATGTATGAGGGCATGGATCTCGTTGCAACCCATGCCAGAAGCAAAGAGAGTTCTCTCCACTTCGACATGTAAGGTTTCTAATGGTATGTGTTTATATCTGCAATTAGACATTATTATTAAAGTAATAAATTCTGAATAATCAATACTCAAGTGCGGTAAGGGAGTTACTTGTCCTCTTCTCCGTCATCGTCACCATAGGTTTTCTTGACCCACTCGAAGTACTCCTCGAAGGTGCGACCTCCAAGCAAGGCGCGGAAGTTCGGTTCGTTGATGTCAATCTGAACTATGCCGTCGGGCAGTTCCAAAGAGTTGGAACGTTCGATGCGGTTGTGGTAGTCAATCAACTCATCGAGGTTGTTGAAGCCGCTGATAACCAATACCGAAAGTCCTCCCTTCGTGTCGATGATTTCCAGGTCGAAGTCACGGACGAGGTAGTTTTCGAAGTTGAACTTGGCAATCTCGAAGAGCAGGTCGTTCTGACTCAAACTGTCGGTCTTGAAGGTAAGCAACAACAGGTGGGGAGCATAGTCGTCGTCCACGAACATCTGGGTCGTATCCAGCGCCGTGCTGTCGTTGGCCTGTCGGAGGGAGGCGCCCCACATCAAGCCTCGGGTCACTTCGCCCGATTGGACACTTCGTCCTTCGTGTATTCCCTTGACCATCAAGCTTGCCAGCGGAGAGACATCACTCTCGGGGTAGGTGGCTGTAATCTGCTCCAACGTCTCTTGGAAGGCAGGGATGTTGCCCTCCAGGACAAAACTCAACGCATGGAGGAACAGGAACTTCGGCATCAGGTTCGAGAGCGGCCATTTCTCCTTGACAAAGGCGTAGGTGTCATGCACCTGTTGCGATTGGCTGTTCAGGTAGGCCTCGTACGTACGGATGTACAACGAATCCTGCGAGGCAATCATGGCACGCATGTTCTCCAGATAGTTGGGGTCGGCCAATGCCACACCATAAGCCGATGCTGGGAAGGCTTGAATGAGCTTTTGCTTGTAGCGTTCGGCATTCTCCAAGTCCTTCATGCGCATGTACATCAAGTAGATAGCATAATAGGATTCGACGAGGTGTTCCGAGTTGGGATAACGTTGTTCCATCGACTCGAACGTCTTGATGGCCAAAAGGAAGTTCTCCAACTTCTCGTTGATGATCTTGCCTTCGTTATAGAGCCCGTCCTCGATAATCTTGTTGGCATTGGCAATCTCCTCCTCCGTGCGGGGAATCTGACTCAGGTAATAGGCACGGTTGTGAGGGTCGGAGGCCTCTTCCTCATTATAGCTTGGTTTCTCGACTTTCGGTTGATTATCCGTGTTTTGCTCCGATGCGTTGTCTGCAACAGGAGCGTCCAATGCCTGTTCGTCGGCATCGTTGGCCGAGTCGTTGAGGGAGGAATCGTTAGCCGCTGTCTCGTCCTCAAAACTGAGCGTTTCGGTCTTGTTCCTGCGACGCCAGTTGTCCTCGGGTTTGCGTGCACCCCATTTGCGCTGGAACTCACTCTTGCCCTGGTTGACGATGCTGGGGTTGTAGAAGTACCACGACTTGTCGGGTTGTCCGACCATGGGGGTGTTTTCGGGTTGTGCCAACGGATTGACCTGTTGGCTCTTCTTCTCTTCGTAGGCGGCACGCGAGGCCTCCTCTTCCGACTCTTTCTCCTTCTTTATCAATTGCTTGATAAGGTTGTCGATGACGGCATTCAACTCCTTCTCCGACAACTTGGAGAGTTGCAACAGACTGTCCTGCAACTGGATGGATTCGGCATGCGTCTGCAATTCGTCCAGGACGGCGGACAGAGCCTTGATCTTCTCGTAATCCTTATAGTCGTCCTTGATGATGCCCATGGCCACGGAGTAGGCTTTCTGGGCGCGGACGTAGTCGGCACGGTCGAAGGTGAGTTTGCCCAAGGCAAGGGCTGCCGTAGCTTTCTCTGCCCCGTTGCGGGTGCTCTTCTCCAACGCCATTTCATAACGGGCGATGGCTTCGGCCGTATCGCGTTTCATCAACGACACTTCGGCCAGGGCCGTATATATCTGATCCAGATAATCCTCGTTTCTTGCCTGGCGGCGCAGGTTGTTCAAGCGTTTCTCTATCTTCTTGAGTTCTTTGCCGTTGGCGGCTTTGCTCGTTAGCGCTTTCTGCTTCGAGAGGATGCGGACGCGAGCCAGTCGGGCATTGAACTGCGTCTTGTAGTCACGAGCTTGACGGACGATGGTCTTGTAGCTCTTGTCGGCCTCTGCATATTGCCCTTGATCCTCTTGCAACTGGGCGATATAGAATTGAGCGCGAAGACGTTGCGTCTTTGTCTGGAACCCTCGTTTGGCTTTGTTCAGGTAGGGGATGGCGCTCTTTTCGTTGCCCTCTTCCGTCTGAAGAATCTCGGCTTGCACCAAACTGAAGAGCCGTTGCAGGCGCAGGGGGAGTTGGTGGTAGTAGGGCAACAGGTTGAGTTCTCCTTGCGAGGAGAATTGCTTTTGTGGAATGAGGGCATCCAACTCTGTCTCGGCACCATAGCGGTCACCACGCAGGGCCTTGATGCGTGCCAGCCAGATGTGGCTTTCGTCCAACGCCAACTGCTTCCACCAGAAGTGACGGATGATGTACTTGAAAGTCGATTCGGCGGCATCGAAGTCCCCGTTGTAGAACTGCGCCCTACCCGAAAGCAACCAGGCATTGTGCATGTAGGGGTTGTATTCTTCGCGGGTCAACCACAATTTGTATTCGGGGGTGTTCTTGTTCTTCTTCCTCTTGGGTTTGGTGTTGATGCTCTTGGTTTGAATGCACTTCTTGCACTTGTCGATGGCGGGATCGAAGGCATTGGTAGGCTTTTCGTTGATCTGGTTGTAGATGGGATGGAGCGTAAGCCGCTGAGAATAATCATCCTTCGACAGATTCTCCTCCATGCTCTTCAAACTCTGCTTGTAGGCATCTTCTCCGTTGAAGTGGATGTTGTATTTCGTGGTCAATCCAGCCACACCTCGGTTGAGCTTGGTGTTCGACTTGCAAGCAATGAGCAACCCTGCCATCAGCAGAGATAGGATACAGTATAAAAGGGTTTTCTTGCTCATTGGTTGGCAAATGGATTGTTTTCTTCGAAAATGCTTTTGAGGCAGATATTCTCTCTTTTGTTCATCCTACTGTCATCCTTCGGTATGCCTATTATCATCCTTCGGAATGCTCTTAAGGAAGTCTCGTAGATAAAAAGAATGAGTTTCCGGTGTTTGGTAGATAAAATATCTGCTTGGCGATTCTTTTACGAAACTTTGACCTTGTCCTCCGAGTGATCCTGACCATTGGTGACTGGTTGGAAACGACGTTCACGCACCACGAGGAGCACCTCTTCCTTGATGCCGTCGGGCAACTCGATGCCTCGCAACTGGAGAGAGCGACACCAACCTGCCACTTCTACCTCCTTGAGTTCGTAGAAGATTTCGGCAAACTGATTGGTTTGTTCCTCGGTATATTCGTCGGAGGCAATGCCCTTGTAGGCATCCAGCTCCTCGTCATCGTAATAGATGATTTCCTTCGATACGGCGGCCAGGAGAGAGTCGCGCTCGCAGGTGGCATGTTGTCCGCAACACTCTTGGGGCACCTCTTTGGTCACCTCGAAGGGTGATGTCTCTTCGGGTTTGGCGGTTCCTTGTTCCACTCTTTTCTCATAGCGCTTGTGGCCGATGAGGGAGAGAGCGAAAACCAACAGAGCCAAACCTCCGATAAGGACACTCAGATAGAGAATTATAACCATTATTCTTGTGTTAAAAAGCGTTTTGTATTTGTTTTATCAAGTTTCGCAAGTATTTTAACTTGCTCACTTGAATGGAGTTAATGGAAGTTATAAGGAGTTATCGTTGCGCTCAAGTAGTAAACGGACATCACGACCATGGGTCTAAAGGGCTTTCGATAACTATAGTATTCGTCAGTTAATTCCCTTTAACTACAGTTAACTCCATGAAATTAACTTCCTTATCACACTCACGATGCTGGTGTTTTCATCCTCCACAGCATCGGAGCGACACCAGGATGACGATGGCTGCTCCTGCGATGAGGATTGTGTTGAGCACCCATTTGGCGTGAGTGTGAATACGCTGTTGGCGTTCCTCCATAGCGGCGATATGCTTCCGGATTTCCTCTTCACTTTCGGGATGCTCCGTTATCTGGAAGCCCGCCTTTTTCAGGTCGTCCCAATAAGTGGGGTAGGACTTGCTGACCACCTCGGGGTTACAGATGTAGAGGTTGGTGAAGTTCTGTGCCAGAGGGGCAAATGCCATGGCCATGCGGTGGTCATGATAGGTAGCAACCATCGGAACAAGGTCCGACTCGCACTCTTCTCCTTCGTAGGTCATGTGGTCATCACCATCCACTTGGACAACGTAGCCGAATTTCTTCAGTTCCGTTTGTAGGGCGGCAATCCGGTCGGTCTCCTTGATGCGGAGTGTGTGCAATCCGGTAATGTCGAAGTGGATGCCCATGCCGCAACAGGTCACGATAAGCGTTTGTGCCAAGTCGGGTTGGTCGGCCAAGTTCCAGACAACCTTTTCCGGGAGGGGATTGTCTTCGGTTTTGTTATTTCGATATTGGACAATCTTGCTGCCATGGATGAGGGCCCCCTCGCTGCTGTACTCGGTATCCATGCCCATTTCGGCAAAGAAAGCAGACACGCGGCTATCGCCTTGCAGACTTTCCTGTTTCAAGCCTTTGAGCACGAACTGGTGATTGTTTCCAGCATTCGCCAGAAATAGGCCGATTTGATACCAATAGCTGGCGGCACTCCAATCGCTCTCCACGGCATAGGCCTTTGCTTGATACTTTTGGGGGGCGACGTGTATGCAATGGTCATCGACCCACTCTGTCTTGACACCGAACTCTTCCATCATCCGACGGGTCATCTCGATGTAGGGCTTGCTGGTGATGTCGCCCTTTAGGGTGAGTTGCAATCCCTCCGAAAGGCAAGGGGCAATCATCAGGAGCGCCGAGATGTATTGGCTCGATGTGCTTCCGTCGATGCTGAGTGCTCCCCCTTTCAGTTTTCTGCCACGAATACGGAGGGGAGGGAACCCCTCCTGCTCCATATATTGGATATCAGCTCCCAGTTCGCGGAGGGCATCGACCAAGATGCCGATAGGACGTTGTTTCATGCGTTCCGAACCTGTCATGACGACTTCGGATCCCTCTTTGGCAGCAAAGTAAGCGGTCAGGAATCGCATGGAGGTGCCGGCAGCACCGATATCGACCAGACGAGGTTCTCCGTTGCTGCCTTGGCAATCTCCTTCAAAGGCCTGTAGCATGACGCGTGTGTCGTCACAGTCGCTTAGGTGCGAGAGTTGGCAATCCTCGTCGCAAAGTGCCTTGAGGATCAGGGCACGGTTGGACAACGACTTGGAGGCGGGGAGGTCGATGACAAATGTCTTGTCTTCGCTCGGGACGGAATCTGATATTTGGTAGGTCATTGCAACTTATTTGGCGATGTTCTTGCAGATATTGACGACGACCATCATGGCCTTCTCCATGCTCTGGATGGGTACATACTCAAAACGGCCGTGCATATTCATGCCACCAGCGAAGATGTTGGGGCAAGGCAGACCCTTGAACGAGAGTTGCGCACCATCGGTACCGCCACGGATAGGTTGTACCTTGGGAGCAACACCTGCTTCGAGGATAGCCTGCTTGGCCAGTTCGATGATGCTTGGCAGGTTCTTTTTCTTATTCTCCTCGTCGGCCTCCTGTACCTTTTCGAGCATGTTGTAGTACTGATCCTTGAGCGCCACCTCGCAAGCTCCAGGGTACTGGGAGTTGATGTTTTCGGCAATGGCGAGTATATTCTGCTTGCGTGCCTCGAAGAGTTCGCGATTATGGTCACGGATGATGTAAGAGAGTTGTGCCTGTTCCACCGAACCGCTCATGCCAATCAGGTGGTAGAAGCCCTCGTAACCTTCGGTATGCTCCGGACGCTCCTCCTCGGGCAATTGCTCGGCAAACTCCATCGCCAACAAGGCGGCATTGACCATCTTGCCCTTGGCGGTGCCTGGGTGTACGTTGGTGCCCTTGAAAGAAATCTTAGCCGATGCAGCGTTGAAGTTCTCAAACTCCAGTTCGCCAACTTCTCCGCCATCCATGGTGTAGGCCCAGTCGCAACCGAAAAGCTCGACGTTGAAGTGGTGGGCACCCATACCAATCTCCTCGTCCGGGTTGAAGGCAATGCGCACTTTGCCATGCTTGATTTCGGGATGCTCCTTCAGGTACATCATGGCCGAGATGATTTCGGCGATACCTGCTTTGTCGTCAGCACCGAGCAGGGTGGTGCCATCGGTCACGATGAGGTCTTCTCCCACGTGGTTGAGGAGCTCGGGAAAGTAGCTCGTCTGCATTACGGTGTCGGCATTCAACGGGATGTCCTTGCCGTCGTAGTTCTTGACAATGCGAGGGTTGACGTTCTTACCCGAAGCATCGGGAGCGGTGTCCATGTGGGCGATGAAGCCGAGGACGGGGACGTTCTCCATGCCAGGGGTGGCAGGTAGGGTGGCATACAGATAACCCAACTCATCGAGCACGACATCGGCAAAACCGAGTTCTACCAATTCGTCACGGAGTTGCTTGGCGAAAACCATCTGGGTGGGGGTACTTGGAGTCACCTCTGTTGTTTCGTCGCTGGTTGTCTCAACTTTGACATATCTCAGAAATCTTTCGACTAAATCCATATTTTCTTTGATTTATTTGTTTGTTTCGATTTTTTTATCTAATTTTGCGGCGTGGATAATCTTACTTTTATTTATGTAAGAACGCGCAAATATAAGAATTATTTCTCAAATGTCCAAAAATAACCCTATAAAACCCTCTAAGTCGAGTTCCAAAAAAACAAAGAAAGGGAAAAAAACTCACAAATTCTTACTCCATCTTGCTCTATTTTTAGTCGTAACAGGGGTATTGGCCGTTGTTTCCTACTTTGCCAAGGATGTCTTTCTGGTGGCCAAAGACCCTGTCCCCTTGGAGCAGAAAGTGGATGTGTCCAGTGCCAAGCCTTCTCCTAAAATAAAAAAGGAGGAACCCAAGGCGAAGAGGAAAGAGTCGGGGAAAGTTGAGAAGAAAGAATCGACGGCCAAGGCGAAAGTCCCAAAGAAGTCCGAAGGTTCCCCGAAGGCTCCCCGAAAGGCCGCTCCGTCGGTGAAGGATCTGAGGACTTTGTCGCCCGAACGCGACCTCTTGCCATCGTCGCAGATACCTTTTGCCTCGCAGGTCATCGCTCATATTGGATATGTTGTGTCGTACAATGCCGACTACAAGGTGCCCAATTGGGTGCTCTACGAACTGAATTATGCCGAGACGTTGGGCAACATCCCTCGCAAGAACAGTTTTGCGGTCGATCCTGAGGTGCCCGATTCCGTCATGGCTCAATTGACCGATTACCGCAATTCGGGGTACGACCGCGGTCACATGGCTCCGAATGCCGACCTCAACTGGAATGCCAAGGCGCAGGAGGAGAGTTTCTACTTGAGCAACATGTGTCCGCAGGGGCACGACTTCAACGCCGGTATCTGGTTGGATTTGGAGAATCAGGTGCGCCGATGGGCCGAAAGGGATAGCGCGGTGACGATTGTTTGCGGTCCTGTTTTGCCCCGATCTGCCAAGGACTCCTCCCGCATAACCACCATCGGCCACGGACACGTCTTGGTGCCTGAATACTTTTATAAGATTGTGTTTTCTCCTTTCGGAAAGCAACCCCAGGCCGTCGGTTTCATCATGCCGAACCGCAACGAAAAGGTGGGCAGGAAGAACAAGCCTCTGTCTTCGTACGTAGTGACCGTGGACAGTATCGAGCGCGTCACGGGAATTGATTTCTTCCCCATCCTGACGGATGACGTGGAAGAGAAGATTGAATCAAGTTATAATCTAAAATATTGGTTTCAATGAAACAGCTATTTCTCTCTATTTATGCAGTTTTAATTGCGACATTGGGTGTCGCACAAGATGTCCGTACGCAACGTGTCTATTTGAGTGGACATGGATGTGACGACATGGTACAATGGGACTTCTATTGTACCGATGGCGCGCATAGCGGCGAATGGACCAAAATCGGAGTTCCTTCTTGTTGGGAACTCCAAGGCTTTGGTACCTATCAGTATGGTATGAGGTTTTATGGAAAGGAGACTCCCGATGGCATCGCCAGCGAGGAGGGTCGCTATCGCTACGAATTCAAACTTCCTAAGGAATGGGAGGGCCGTCAGATAGAATTGGTCTTCGAGGCTGCCATGACCGAGTGTGTGGCTTTCATCAACGGCCGTAAGGCGGGCAATGCCCATCAGGGTGGATTTTCGCCCTTCCGCCTCGATGTGAGCGACCGTATCTTCTGTGGCGACAAAGTCAATAAACTCGAAGTAACGGTTCAGAAGGAGAGCAAGACCAACACCAAGACCAACTTGGCGGAGCGTCGTGCCGACTACTGGAACTTTGGCGGCCTGATTCGTCCTGTCTATGTCGAGTCGCGTCCTGCCAGCAATATCTCTCGTGTGGCTGTCGATGCCCGCATGGATGGCACTTTTGCCGCCGATGTGTTCCTGAATCATGCTTTGTCGGGAGCCAAGGTTGTTACGACCCTCTTGACCGAGGGTGGCAAGCAGGTGTCCCGTACCGAGACGCCTGTGCATAGCGATCGTGCCAAGGTAACTATGTCGGCCAAGAACGTACAGTCGTGGAGCGCCGAAACTCCCGTGCGCTATGTGGCTCGTTTTGAGTTACTCAATGCTGAGGGTAAGGTATTGCACACTACCGACCAGAAGTTCGGTTTCCGCACTATCGAGCTCCGCGAACACGATGGTCTCTTCATCAACGGCCAACGCATCAACGTGCGTGGCGTCAATCGCCACAGCTTCCGTCCGGAGTCGGGTCGTACGCTGAGTTACCAGAAGAATCTGGAGGATGTCGAGCTCATCAAGTCGATGAACATGAACGCCGTCCGTCTCTCGCACTATCCTGCCGATCCTGAGTTCCTCGATATCTGCGATAGCCTGGGTCTCTATGTCATGGAGGAACTCTCTGGCTGGCATTGGGCACACGACACGATGAACGGCAAGAAACTTGTCATGGAGATGGTGACGCGCGACGTCAATCACCCGTCCATCATTTGGTGGAGCAACGGCAACGAGGGTGGTTTCAACTACGAACTTGAACCTTCGTTCTACGAATATGACCCACAACACCGCACGGTAATCTATCCTTGGTCCAACCGCAATGGTTACGAGACGAAGCATTACCGCTCGTATGGCGAGAGTCAGGAGTATATGCGCCAGCCGGAGCTCTTCATGCCAACCGAGTTCCTGCATGGACTCTATGATGGCGGTCACGGCGCTGGTCTTTACGACTATTGGCAGATGATGTACCGCCATCCGCGTTGTGTAGGCGGTTTCCTGTGGGATCTGGCCGATGAGGGCGTCCTCCGTGTCGATAAGGATGGCTTTATCGATAATGTCGGTAACTTCGGCGCTGATGGCATCGTCGGTCCTCATCACGAGAAGGAGGGTAGTTACTACACCATCCGTCAATTGTGGTGCCCTGTCTATGTGGAGAGCGACTCGAAAGGTAATCTGACGGGGTTGAAGAATGTCGTCGATCACTTCGATCTGCATGTTGAGAACCGCTACGATTTCCTGAATCTCAACACCGTATCTTTCCGCTACGAGTATCTCGCGTTGCCCGATGCTTCGGGTCAGGGCAAGGAGAAGGTCCTGAAGTCGGGTACCTTGAACGGTCCTGATGTGGCACCTCGCACCATGGGTACTTTGAAGATTCCTGCTCAGGCAAATGCCCATGCGTTGCGCATCACCGCTACCGATAGGTATGGCCGTGAACTGATGCAATGGAGCAAGTCCGTGGGAGATAGCTTCAACTTCGGTCAGCGCGTCAAGGGCTTCCGAGCCCTTCTGGATGCCAAGACGGGCTTGCTCAATGGGGTAGAGGTCAATGGTCGTCACATCTCCCTCGCTGGTGGCCCCCGTTTCGTGGCTGCCCGTCGTAGCGACCGTTCGTTTGACCAGTTCTACAACCACGACGACAAGCAGGCCGAGAAGAAAAAGAACCTCTATTCTTCGTTCGAGGATGCGGGTGCCTTTGTCAAGTTCGATACGTTGGCACCCAATAAGTTGATGGCGCGTTATCAATTGGGTTGTATGGATTCTGTCCTTTATACCCTCCGTCCCGAGTTGGGCATCATCGATGTGGTTGCCTACTACAACTTCCAGGGTGTGGTCGATTTGATGGGCGTGATGTTCGACTATCCCGAGGAGAAGGTCCAGTCGAAGGCTTGGGTCGGCAAAGGTCCCTATCGAGTATGGCAGAACCGCCAGCATGGCCCTCAGTTCGGCTATTGGCAGAACGATTACAACGACCCTGTTCCTGCCGAATCTTACACTTATCCCGAGTTCAAGGGTTATTTCAGCGAGGTCGCTTGGATGTCTCTTCGCACGCAAGAAGGCACCATCACGGTCGTCAACCAGCAACCTGAACAGGATTATGTTGGCATTTATGAGCCACGCGATGGCCGCGACAATTTGTTGTACCTCTTGCCACATACAGGCCTCTCGTTGATGCGCGTCATTCCGTCGGTTCGCAACAAGGTCAACACCACCGACCTCAACGGTCCTTCCGCTCAACCCTATTGGGCCAACGGAACCTTTGAAGCCCGATTCTCCCTCTGTTTCGAATAAACCGTTCGGGACGATTGAATACCGTTTCCCTTTGGTTAAATCTTATTGGCACTCTTTCAATTTCGGGGGAGTGCCATTTCGTTTTCGTTTCAGTTTTCGTTTCATCTTCGTCTTCGTTTCCCCCGTTTTCTGGTGTCTTTTTTTTCTCCGTAAGCCAAGGTTTTGCCTTGGCCTTTTTGCTTTGTTTCTCTCGTTCTGTTGCCATCCGTTCCCCACTCTTCCCTTTGTTCTCCCTATTATGTGGGTATTATATTCCTTTAAGGAGCCTTGCTTCAAGAATCACGTTGCCTTATACTGAAATAGGTTGACACATTTAGGAACATAATAAATGTGTTAAACGGATGAAACAAATGTATCAAACAACACCGAAAGAGAAACGCGATGAGATAGTCGTTGCTTATTTGTCAGGCGACAACAGTGTTGAGGAACTGGCAGATTACTACAAAGTAAAAGCCGCAACTATAAGAACCTGGGTAAAGCGTTACCGTCAATCAAAAAAAGTCGTACCTTTGCAGTCGGGAACCAACTTGAACGAAGATATGGCACGCAAGAAGAAAGATACGGAGAAGTCGGCAGACATTCTGGCTCTGGAAGCGCGTATACGCGAGCTGGAGTTGCAGAACCTGGCCCTTAACACGCTGATAGAGGTGGCTGAGCGCAACGGTATCGAGATAAGAAAAAAATCTGGAGCCAAGCAGTAGAAGAACTCAACAGGCAACATGGCCTGACCATCATAGTTGCCTGTGACTTGCTTGGCCGCAGCCGTCAGGCCTTTTACAAGAAGAAGACGGACGATGTGGAGAGACTGGCCCGAGAGATGCGGATCATTGATGCCGTGCATGAAATCCGCGGATTTGATCCCGGCATCGGCGGGGTCAAGCTCTGGACGATGCTCTGCACCATGTTCAATGTGGGCTGGATGCCCGGGCGCGATTCATTCCTGAACCTGCTGCGCCGCCACGTCCTCGAGCAGAAACCCCGCAGAAGTCACACCACGACCAACTCCAACCATAGATTCCACAAGTGGAGGAATCTCATTAAGGATTTCAAGCCGACAGCGGCCAACCAGCTATGGCAGAGCGACATAACCTATGTCGACATCGCGGGTGGATGCTGCTACCTGCATCTCGTGACCAATGCCTACTCTCCGTTTTTTTCTCCAATCAGCCTTAAAATGTGATGTTTGAGCGCTATCTGCTATAAATCACTAAGTTCGTTTGCTTTTTTTTTGCATGAAAATTTGGCTATTTCAAGATTTTGTGCTACCTTTGCAGTGAAATTGGCCACGGGCGCGTCTTTATCGACGGGCTGCCCAAGCCCAGAATGCCCGTCCTTTGCGGGGGTTCTGTAAGCATCCGAGTCGTCGGGTGCTTTTTTGTTTTGATTGCTATAGTGAGGGCGATAAACACCCCCTTTCCCTGCGCCCGCTTCTCCAAAATGCGGCCTCTCTTGCTTAGTTCGCGTCAATTTCAAATGTCGTATTTTTAGTTCAAAATAGTATTTATTTTATAGAAATAGGCGATTTTGTTACAAAGATATTTATTTTTGTTCGATTTTTCGGGGGTGAAACATTTTTTTTATTATATTTGCAGCAGTTTTAATGAAAAACTGTGAACTGGATGAAAAATAAAATATATTTGGCCGTATTGTGTGCAAGTATTCTCTCGCTTGTTGAAGTCGATGCCAAAGTTAAAAAGAATACGGTCAAGACACCATGGGAACAAGCCGACTCGATTGTCGCCGCTATCAAGAAAACACAATTTCCGGATGTCGTCTATAACATCACCGATTTCGGAGCACGTTCCTATCGCCCAGATGCCGAGTTGTGTCTGGCGCACGATGCTATCAACCTTGCCATCACGGTATGTAGCCAGAATGGAGGAGGTACGGTGCTTGTGCCCGATTCCATCTATGTGACTGGTCCTATCACGTTGTTGAGCAATGTGAACTTGCACTTGTCCGATGGTGCGATTTTGCGGTTCTCCACCAATCCTGAATTGTACTATCCTGCCGTCAAGACCAGTTGGGAGGGTATCGAATGTTACAATGCGCACCCATTGATTTATGCTTATGGCGCTACGAACATAGCACTCACGGGTCATGGAACCCTCGATGCGCAAGGCAGTAACCATACATGGTGGTACATGTGCGGTTCGCGCAAGTATGGTTGGGACCTGGGCAAAATCAGTCAGAGTGGTCGTCATGGCGACAAGACCCGTGGCCCTCGTGCCAAGTTGCTGGAGTGGGGCGAGTCGCAGGTGCCGGTGCATGAACGTATCATGACCATCGAGGATGGCATGCGTCCCCAGTTTGTCAACTTCAACCGATGCACCTCCGTCCTGATTGAAGATGTATCGCTCTACGAATCGCCTTTCTGGTGCATCCATCCTCTGTTCTGCAACGACCTCATCGTGCGTGGCGTGACTATCCGCAACGATGGTCCTAATGGCGATGGCTGTGACCCCGAGTGCTGCAACCGCGTGTTGATCGAGAATTGCGTTTTCCATACGGGTGACGATTGCATCGCCATCAAGTCGGGTCGTAACATGGATGGCCGACGTTGGAATACCCCGAGCCAGAACATCGTGATACGCAAGTGTCAGATGGAGGACGGTCATGGCGGCGTCGTGGTGGGTTCCGAGATTTCGGGTGGTTATCGCAACCTCTTTGTCGAGGATTGCGAAATGGACTCTCCACACTTGCAGCGCGTCATTCGCATCAAGACCAACTCTTGCCGTTCGGGCATCATCGAGAACATCTATGTCCGTAACGTCAAGGTGGGCGTATGTAGCGAGACCATCCTGCGCATCAACCTCAATTATGAGCCGAACGAACAATGTCATCGTGGCAATAATCCTATCGTCCGCAACGTGAACCTGGAGAATGTGACTTGCCAGAAGTCGCAATTCGGCGTCATTCTCAATGGTTTGGAGGACGATTGCAATATCTATAACATCAACTTGAAGAACTGTATCTTCAATGGCGTCAAGCCTTCCAAGCGTTATGGCGGAGGTGTGATAGGTCAGGAGGGTAAGTTCAAGGACATTCGGTTTGACAATGTAAAGATAAATGGCGAGATTGTTGCATCGCCCGAAGATCAGTTGTAACTACGAAAGAAAACTCAAAATAATTTAAGGTTTTAACCGATGGTTAAATTTTTATCGATTTGTGTTATGGCTCTGTCAAGTGTATGCGCTTGGGCAGGTGTCATCAAGGGTAAAGTGGTCGATGACCTCAAGGCTCCCTTGGAATTTGTGAATGTGGCTGTATATCAGCAAGGTAGTTCGACTCCTTACAAAGGAACGGTGTCGGACATCGATGGAAAATTTGAGATTGATGACGTTAAGGATGGTACCTATGTGGTCAAACTGACCTTCATGGGGTACGAAGAGCAGCAACGCAACGCTGTTGTGAATGGCGCCAATGGTCATACGGTCAATCTTAAAACCATTACTTTACGTGAAGATCGTGCGGTTCTGCAAGAGGTGAGTGTCTCTACGCAGAAGGCCTCCATGCGTCTGGACATCGACAAGAAGGTGTTCGATGTGAGCCAGAACATTGCAACCGCTGGTTTGAGTGCCTCCGAGGCTTTGGAGAATATCCCTTCGGTCGAGGTCGATCAGGAGGGCAACGTCTCACTACGTGGTTCGGAGAGTGTTACCATCTGGATCAACGGCAAGGCACAGGGTCTCACTTCCGACAACCGTGGAGACATTCTTCAGCAGCTCCCTGCCGAGAGCATCGAGCGTATCGAGGTCATCACCAATCCTTCGTCCAAGTATAGTCCTGAAGGTTCGGCCGGTATCATCAACATCATCTTGAAGCGCGACCGCAAGGCGGGCTATTATGGCGGTGTACAACTCAACATGGGCAAGGGCAAGGACCAAGACCCTCATGGTCGTTTTGGTGCCAACATCAACTATTCGAGCGGTATCTTGGAGGCCTATGCTAACATCGGTTTGGGTCGTCGGGTGCGTTCTGGCCATGGTTTCACCGATCGCGACTATATCGATTCGATGCAGGTACATTATGCCTACAACAACAGTAAGTCAAAGAATACGGGCAAGGGAACCAACTTTTTCGGTCGTGCCGGTTTGACTTGGCACATCACCCAGAAGGACGAGGTTTCGGTCGGTTATATGGGTATGATGGGCCTCGGTAAGGGAACCCGCGACTCGCGTATTGAGTACAAGCAAGGCTATTATCCGGGTGGGGAGTCTTCCTCTTTGTCTAGTTTTGGCGGTATTCCAGCCGAGTATTTCAGCGTGCGCGACAACTATTCGAGCGACCAGCCTCACATGAATACCGTCAACTTCGGCTATAAGCATGAGTGGAAGACCAACCACACTTTGGAGGCAACGTTCAGCATCAATCGATGGAAAGGAACCAACGAGACGGGTCACGATCAAGTTTATGACTCTTTGCATTTGTATGGTCAGGTGCCTATGCGCTATGCCGAAATTGCTAAAAGTGAAAGCGCTGTGACTACCCAGGAGTGGCAGGAGGGTGATATGAACAATCGTCACATGGAGTTCCAATTGGATTACGAGCAGCCATTGGGTGCCAAGGGTAAGTTGGAGACTGGTTACAAGGCTACGTGGGGACACGAGAACAGTCCTACCGAGACGTGGTCGGACAAGTCGAAGGAGGCAGGGAAGGAGGTCTATACTCTTTACAACCGCTTCATCTACGACCAGACCATCCATGCGGCCTACCTCAACTATCAGAACCGTTGGGGCAAACTGGGTTACCAGGTAGGTTTGCGAGGAGAGTATTGGACGGTCGATACGAAGTCGAAAAACTACAACCAGGATCACGGTACGGACATCGCCGGATTGGAAGTTGTGCCCGACTTCAAGAAGGATTTCTTCAAACTCTTCCCAACGGTCTTCCTGAGCTACGAGATGCCTGCTCATCAGGAACTTCAGTTGAACTATACCCGTCGTCTGCAACGTCCTTGGGGTGGTCAACTTAATTCCTTCAAGCGTATCGACGACTCGCAGAACATTTCGTTCGGTAATCCTGAGTTGACGCCTACCTATACCAATTCGTTCGAGTTGAACTATCTCAAGAACTGGGACGAGCATACGCTTTCCATTTCCAGCTACTATCGTCCAACCGAGGATGTGATGCAGCGCGTATCATACATGCGTGAGGATAAAGTCCGCTATACGACCTCCGAGAACCTCACCAAGGAACTCTGTTCCGGTTTGGAGGTAATTGCCAAGAACAAACTCTTTCGCGTCATCGACTTGACCACTACGGTCAATGCCTTCTACTACAAGTTGGATGGCGGTACGTTTATCATCAATCAGCGCGACACCGTCAACATCAAGGGCGACGAGGACTTCTCTTGGAACGCCACCATGATGGCGCAGGTCACCTTGCCTTGGCAGTTGGCTTTCCAAGCTACGGGGCGTTATAATGCAGCCCGTGTCATCGCTCAGGGCAAACGTGATGCCAACTTCGGCTTGGATCTTGGTTTGCGTCGAGCCTTCTTCGACAAGAAGCTGACTGTCAACTTCAACGTGCGCAACGCCCTGGATAGCCGTAAGTTCCGCGCCCGTACCCATACGAACAACTATGCTCAGTTGCAGGAGAACGTCTGGGGTTCCCGTCGTTTCGGCATCCAGATTGCCTATACCTTCGGCAACATGGCCGGCAAACCTCGTAAACCAGGCGAGCGCGGAGGCGGTGAAGGCATGGAAGGTGGCGCTGAAGGAGAGAACTCCGGCTCTGGCTTCGGTATGGGAGAGGACTAAAGGAATTGAATATTTGTAAGGAACTCGGATAATTCGTAAAGAACACAGATTGAACGGATCAAATGGATAAGAACGGATTTATATAAGTTATATCTATGTAAATCTGTTAAATCCGTTTTTAATCCGCGTTCCAAAAAAAATGAAAAATGATGGCTCAAACGGATAAAAACGGATTTATAAATTTATCTGCGTAAATCTGTTAAATCCGTTCCATCCGCGTTCCAAAAAATAGAACCAAACATGGCTCAACGAGATTTATATATGTTATCTGTGTAAATCCGTTGAATCCGTTTAATCCGCGTTCCAAAATTATATTTATTAACCAAACATGGGTAAATTGCTACGGTCAAAATTTAACAATTAAAAACATGTTTGAAAATCTTTCCGAACGTCTTGAACGTTCATTCAAAATCCTGAAAGGTGAGGGTAAAATCACCGAAATCAACGTTGCTGAGACCTTGAAAGATGTGCGTCGCGCCTTGTTGGATGCCGATGTCAACTACAAGGTTGCCAAAACGTTTACCGATAGCGTCAAGCAGAAAGCCCTCGGCATGGATGTGTTGACCGCCGTGAAGCCTGGTCAGTTGATGGTCAAGCTGGTGCACGACGAATTGGCCGAGTTGATGGGTGGCGAGGCTGTCGAACTCAATCTCAAGGCTGATCCTGTCATCATCCTGATGGCTGGTTTGCAGGGTTCTGGTAAGACCACGCACTCTGGTAAGTTGGCCCTGATGCTCAAGGACAAGAAGGGCAAGAAGCCTTTACTGGCAGCTTGCGACGTCTATCGTCCTGCGGCTATCGACCAGTTGACGGTGGTTGCCGAGCAGGTCGGTTGCCCTGTCTATACCGACCGTGAGTGCAAAGACCCCGTCAAGATTGCTCAGGATGCTATCCGTCAGGCGCGTGCCAATGGCAACGATGTGGTCATCATCGATACCGCCGGTCGTCTGGCTGTCGATGAGCAGATGATGACCGAGATTGCCAACATCAAGAAGGCTATCAACCCAACGGAAATCCTCTTTGTGGTCGATTCGATGACGGGTCAGGATGCCGTCAATACGGCCAAGGAGTTCAACGATCGCTTGGACTTCACGGGTGTCATCCTCACGAAGTTGGATGGCGATACCCGAGGTGGTGCTGCTCTCTCCATCCGTACCGTGGTCAACAAACCTATCAAGTTTGTCGGTATGGGCGAGAAGATGGAGGCGCTCGATGTCTTCTATCCCGAACGTATGTCTGGCCGTATCCTCGGCATGGGCGATGTCGTCTCGTTGGTGGAGCGTGCCCAACAGCAATATGACGAGGCCGAAGCCAAGAAGATTCAGAAGAAGATCAGTCAGAATAAGTTCGATTACAATGACTTCTACGCTCAGATTCAGCAAATCAAGAAGATGGGTAATCTCAAGGACCTGGCTTCCATGATTCCTGGTGTAGGCAAGGCGCTCAAGGATATTGAGATTGGCGACGATGCTTTCAAGAGTGTCGAGGCCATCTACTTCTCAATGACGCCTTACGAACGTGAGCACCCTGAGTGTCTCAATCCTTCACGCCGCAATCGTATTGCCAAGGGTTCGGGTACGCAGATTCAGGATGTAAACCGTCTCACCAAGCAGTTCGACGACATGCGTAAGTTGATGCACAAGATGTCTTCCAAGACCGATATGCGCAACATGATGCGAAATATGCCAAAGATGCCAGGCGGTTTCCCTCGCTTCTGATGGCTTTCTCCTATAGATTAGAGTCTCCGACTCCTTAATTCACGACAAATAAAAACCACATTGGTGTTTCGCCAATGTGGTTGTATTTTTTTTGTAAGAAAACCTTTTATTCAAGTACCTTGTATCGGAAGTTCTTGAACGTGGCCGAACCTTCGCCGAAGCAGAAGAGGCCTGGCAGAACCGATTGGAACTGATACAGGGTGTTGTGGTTGTATCCGGAGCAATCCATCGCCCATGTCTCGCGATGCCAGTCTTTGCCGTTGTAGCTGTACCAAGCTGTGACGATGTGGCGATTGTTGCGAAGACGTAACCAGATGTGCTTGCCGTCGGCTCCAGGTAGGTGTGGTTTGCCGCCCTTTTCGTAACCCTTGCGGTATCGCAGACGACGTGCAACGCTGGTGCCTGTACCCATATAGAAGGCCGAATCGTAGTAGAGGACGATGCCGGCATTGGCCTTCGGGTCGTTCAACTGAATCTCGCACTCAATCTCGTAGGCTTGGGTTCCTGCCACAAAAAGGATAGGAGAGGGCTTGCCAGGAGCATCGCCTTCTGCCTTCATGGTGAGCGCACCATCCTTAACCTGAACGCGGTCGGGCGCATAATCTTTGTAGAAACGCCATTCCTTGCCGATGCGGAACTGCGATAGCATCTCCTCTTTCGACCAGGTGGGATTCATGGGGGTGACAGGAGCTTTGAGTTCGCCTACTGGGTCAGCGCTCAATCCCTGCTTGTTGCGAATAACGGGACGGAACCAGCCGTCCTTGGTCTTCTCCATCGGTTCGAGCAACGTCTGTCGTCCCAGATTGGTGAAGCCGTTCTCGTAGGCATGATAGACGCAGTACCACTTGCCATCGGGTGTGTCAATGAGCGAACCGTGACCTTTGTTCCACCAATGGTCCTGCGCGTTGTAGGTATGGATAATCGGGTTGTAAGGACAGTTCTCCCACGGGCCGTCCAAACTCTTGGAACGCGCCAATACGACCATGTGTGCGGTTGGAGGACCTGCGGTACCTCCTTCGGCATTCATGTAGTAATAGTAATCGTCTATCTTGCGAACCTTGGGACCTTCCAGACACAATCCTTCGGTAATCCAATCGTCGGGAAAGAGCCAACCGTCATACACTTTTTCCTTCGAGTCGGGCACTACGGCCAATCCGTCTGCCGTCAGTTTGTGACGAAGACCATCGCACATGAAGAGCCAACGCTGGCCATCGGGAGCAACGACGTGACAAGGGTCGATGTCTCCAATACCCAGGTCGATAGGGGCACTCCAAGGGCCGTAAGGCGAATCGGCATAGACGACGTAGTTCGACTTCTTGCCCTGTGTGTTGGCCAACGAGACGGTGAAGTAGATGTAGTACTTCCCGTCGTGCTTCGAGATGTCGGGTGCCCAAACCGAACCCAGATAGGTGGTGAGCGCCGTGCTGATGGGTTCCCAGTTGACCAAGTCGGTGCTGTGCCAGATGACCAAGCCCGGTTGGTAGTCGAACGACGAATGGGTCATAAAGTAATCCTTGCCGTCGCGAATGATGGTCGGGTCGGGATAGTCGCCTCCCAGAATAGGATTCGTGAAGGTTTCGTTCCGCGCTGACAACAGGGCGGTAATGCCTAAAAAGACAGAGAGTATGAGTTTCTTCTTCATGCGATGAGTCCATTTCTCCCTCCTATGCGGTGGGAAGTATTCCCTTTTTTCGGGGCTACTGATTCTGTACTTCTTATTATGGATTCTAATTAAATAATGTTGCAAAGGTAGTTCTATTTTGCGTTGTATCCAAATTTTTGGGAATAAATCGTTCATTTTCGCAGGATAATGAACAGATTTGCACCCATATTGACCGATTGTTTCCTTCGCAAAGCCTTCGGCGAGGGTTCGGAGAAACTATTGTCTTCCTACTATGAGGGTATTATGAGCCTATTATGATCCGTTAAGGTAGTTTCTGAAAATGTCATGTTGAGCGAAGCGAAACATCTCTGTATTGACTTCAAATGCAAATAGAGATTCTTCGCGATGCTCAGAATGACAATTTATAGAAGCCTCCTTTAAGGAACTGGTCGGGTAAGGTTGGCATCCATCACGTCCTTCTTGGCATCGTCCGCTGTTCTTGTTGACCTGTGGCATGATGGAAGTTGACCTTCTGCGGAGCTTCTCCCTTTTAAAAGGTTGAAAAAGGCAGCAAAAAGGGAGAAGGTCGAGGGGAGTGAGGGAAGAAAATACTCCTATCTGCGTGCAATTAGTAAGATTTTCTCCCTGTTTGGAGGAAAAAACGGTCATATTAGGAGGAAAATACAATATATTTACAAGAAAATTGGAGATAACCGTTGCATAATTGAGTGGAAACTCTTACCTTTGCAGTAAAGAAGTAGATGTTAGAACAATGCTAACGATTCTGAATAACCTACATTGAAGTACGCCACTATGAAACTACAGACTACTCTTTGTTTTTTGTTCCTTTCTGGACTTCTGACATGGACGTCGGCCAGAGATTTGATGCGTTCCGAGCGTTTTACGAACAACGACGGAATGCCATCCAATCGTGTGACCAACATCTGTGAGGATGCCGAAGGCCACATCTGGTTCTCGACGTGGAATGGCTTGTGCTGTTGGAATGGGACAAAACTGGAATCATACACCGAGTCGCAGGATGGAACATCCTTTGGCCGTATCTACCGGATACAGGCTTTGAGCGATGGTACATTTCTTTTCTATAACGATGCCGACGAGGCATTCTGTTTCGACCCGAACACACGCACTCTCTTGCCACAGAGCAACGCCCTGCCGATTGAGGTGGAGCGTGAGGGGGTACTTGTCTCCGACATACAGGAGGATTCCTACGGGTTGGCCATCAAGCGCAACGGCATCACCTACCATTTGCCCTACAGCGAGGGAATGCGTCAGGAGAAACAGTTGCACACTTTCTACGAGGATAGCCGAGGGGAAATCTGGATGGACTTCCAGAACAACCTCTATCATATCTGGTTCGAGCCCTCGCCGTTCTTCTATTTCTACAGTTGGCCTATTGGCAACACCGTGCCGTTCCAATCGACGGTACGTTCGCTCTTTGTGACCTCGGACGACAAACTGTTGGTGGCTTCGCGCAACTACCGCTTGTATGGCTTGGCCGACACGGTGATGCAGGTGCCTTATCCCGGTAATGTCTATGAGATTCAGGAGGATAACTCGCACCGCCTGTGGCTCGGATTGCGCAAGAAGGGTCTCTACTATTGGAGCGAATCGGAAGGCATCCAACCCGCCATGCCGAACTTGGAGCAGATGGGATTGACCGATGTCTTTGCCTTGCTCAAGTTGCGTAAGCAGGAGAAACTATGGGTGGGCACCTGGGGACAGGGCATTCACCTGGTGGATATCCACGGTGACGAACCGGTGCTGACCTCCACCTTGTGTAACGACTCGTTGAAGAATATCCACATGATGCTCCAGTTGCAGAACGGCATGGTTGGCGCCTGTACGATGACGGGTTTCCACCTCTTTTCGCAATCGGGCGACTATCTGCTGTCGGTGGCAAACCAATGTAACGTATTGTGCGCCATAGAGATGAACGATGGCCGTGTGTTGTTTGCCACGATGGCGCAAGGCCTCTTCTGGATGAACCTGAACGGCTCCTACGAACCTGCTAAAGAGATTGATTGCAAGGAGCGCATCGTAGCCTTGGAGAAGGACCGACTGGGGCGCCTCTGGATGGTGGCCGAGAACCGCCTGTATTGTTACTCGCCCGAGACGAAGCAGGTGGATGTGTTGGACGACAAGGACTTCGGCACAGAAATAACCTTCTCGGAAGCGACGATAACGACCTATCAGGACAGCCTCCTGTATGTGGGTGCGGCATCGGGCCTGTTGGAGGTGAACCTGAATCAGATTGACTCTTACCTGACGTCGCGACGCAAGCAGGTGGAACAGGAGCGACTGGAGTCTATTCTCTTCTATACGATGATTGGCATCGGCCTTTTCATCATGATAGGCTTGATTGTGTGGATCATCTGGCACGGCTTCCAACGTCAGGCGAGAATGCAGCAGTTGATGGCTTCGGTGGAGCAACCTGTCTCGGAGGAACCTTTGCCGGTGGAGGAGAACACGCCGCAGGAGGACGAACTGTTCCGACAGAAGGTAAACCGCATCATGGATTCGGCCATCGGCAATCCGGATGTCGATATCATGATGTTGTCGAAGATGATGGAGATGCCCAAGAACGCTTTTTACTATCGTTGCAACGAGGTGTTCAAGACCTCGCCTGCCGCCTTGCTACAGAACCGTCGCATCGAACGGGCACAGGAATTGCTCGACCAGGGTACCCTGTCGGTACGCGAGGTGGCTTTTCAGGTGGGCTTCAACGATCCGAAGTACTTCTCGAAGGTGTTCAAGGCCAAGGTGGGTCGTTCACCCTCGCAAACCAGAAAAGATACGGATGGTTCCTCCTCGGTGGATGCAGAGGAGACCAAATGAATATAATAACAACCTTTTAAAACTATATATCTTATGTTATTCGATCAGATTTCGGAAGATATCAAGAATGCAATGAAGGTACACGACAAGGTGCGCTTGGAGACATTGCGTAACGTGAAGAAAGTATTTTTGGAGGCCAAGACCGCACCGGGCGCCAACGATGAGTTGGACGATGCTACGGCAACCAAACTCTTGCAGAAGTTGGCTAAGCAAGGTAAGGAGGCTGCCTCCATCTTTGTGCAGCAGAACCGTCAGGACTTGGCCGACGAGGAGTTGGCACAGGTGGCTGTCATCGAGGAATACCTGCCTAAAGCTTTGAGCGAAGCCGAGATTGAGGCCATCGTCAAGCAGATCATTGCCCAAACGGGTGCCACCTCCATGAAGGACATGGGCAAGGTGATGGGCATGGCCTCCAAGCAGATGGCTGGACAAGCCGAAGGCGGTGTCATCTCGCAGATTGTCAAGAAACTGCTGGCATAAGCCGCGGGTGCTAATCAGACAAAATAAAGCCGAGTGCAATTCAGGATTCGGGAGTCGGAACTTCCCCTGATTGCACTCGGATTTTTTGTAGTCGTTTTTTAGAACGCGGATTGAACGGATCTAACGGATAAAAACGGATAGGTTATATCTCGTACACGTATGTCAATCATTTATATATACATCTAACGGATAAACAGATTTATATGTTATATCTCGTACGCACATTATCAATTATCCTTAGATACCTCATCTATCGAATATAGACGTTATATCTGCGAAAATCCGTTTAATCCGTTCGATCCGCGTTCTAATATAGTATCCAGTAGTCAGCAAAACGAAAAGTTATTGCTCGACGACTTCGAAACGGAAGACGCACCCGTTCTTGCGGTTCGGGTCGCTACCCGTGAAGCGCGCAGAGTAAGGTTCGCCCATCGTAGGGCTGCAACCAACGTAGCCATGCGTCTTGAGCGACAGGAGCATACATTCGCCACGGAGCATATCCTGCCACTGGAAGAGTTCGGCTTTCGATTCGTCTTTGACCAATCGGACATCGGCCGAAAGACCCTGACCGGTGATGCAGACAAAGCCCATGCCGTTCATGGCTTCGAGTTTGACGCGTCCCAAACCGCAGTCGATGACGCGGAACTTGCAATCGTTGCTATTGAATTCGCGACTGTTGGGGTAGGCACGATGGCAAAGGCCTCGTTTCAGGGCAATCATGCGCGCCCCGTCGGCCAGGTTGGTCAAAGTGATGACCTTGCCCACAGGGAGGTTGGCGCGACGGTCGGCCATCGGTTCATCCACTTGGAAATTGTCGAACTCCGCATAGCCCGATACCTGTTTGGTGTCGTTGCCATGCGCCACGGCATGGTAGCAAAAGAGGCTATAACGGGAACCCTGGAAGATGCTCAACTGGTAGGGCAAGGGGAGGGTGTCGCCCAACGCCTTGAACTCCTGTCCATCGAAGCTGTAACTGAAGGTGGCCCACATCTGGTCGAGGTCGGCATAGACGCGGAGCTGGACGCGCGAAGTCTTGGCAGGCATTTCGATGCTCTTGGCCTCCAGTTGCTGATGCTTCCAAAGGACTTGGAGTTGGCTATCGTTGCGCGAGAGTCCAATCCAAGCGTAGGGGAGGTTGAGCATGGCCAATCCGGCACAGTCGCCAGCCTTGAGTTTGGAGCCGTCCAACGTAACGGTAGCGATGGAGACAGGGCCGATGCAACGTTGGGTCAGGGTGTTGTGCGCCCAAAGGAGGTTCTCGGCATCCATGGCTTGCAGACGGAGTTTGCCATTCTTGAGGCTCCACATCTTGGCCACCGGTTCGTGGTTCCATTGCCAAACATGCTGGAGCTGCTTGCCGTCGAAGTTATCGCTACGGACGTAGGGAGCCTTCGGTGCCGAAGGTTTGCCATCGGGAATGACCCACGTGCGTGGGGTGCGTCCTGGATTGCCCTCCAATCCCCACATAGGCCAACCATCGGTCCAAGTGATAGGGCAGAGGCAGGTGGTACGACCAACGCCTACGAAGTCCAACATCGTGCATCCCCACCAGCTGCCTTCGGGCGTCTGAACCATGCCGCCCTGATGGACAGTAGCATTGCCCAACTCGTTGTCGGGCCAAGCGCCGATGCGGAACTTCGCCTGGTCGTGCGTCCAGGCACCTCCGCGTCCCAAGCCATCGACCAAGGGGAATTTCTTGGTGCCGAGCGACTCGCAACAGCTGACGGCCGTTGTCTCGTAAGGACCAAAGAGGGAGTTGCTTCGGGCACATTGGAGTCGGCCCATTGGCGAATATTCGGCCGAGAGGATATAGTACTTGCCGTCAATCTTGTAGGCATGGTGACCTTCGCCCATGGCGCTGCCGCGAGGGATGATGACACGCTCCGATCCCTCCACATAACCGCTGAAGTCGGGCTTGAACTGCGTCACCTTCACTTCGTCGTAGCCATGAATGGCCCATGCCTTGCCGTCGTCATCGAAGAGGACGCTGAGGTCGTAGATGTGTCCACCCAGGGGGCGATGTTCCCAAGGTCCGTTGGCCGACTCGCTGATGAAGAGTTGCAAGCCGTTGCCGTTGACGTTGGTGAAGACATAGAATTTGCCGTCGTGATAGCGGATGACGGGAGCCCAGACACCTTGTCCATAGACCATCTTGTTGTTCTGCAACTTGAACTTGTCCTGTCCAGGGAAGATGTCCTCCCAGCGGTCAAAGCAATAGGAGGCCAACTCCCAGTTGACCAAGTCCTTGGAGTGAAGGATGACCAATCCTGGGGTGCAATGCATCGTGGTGCCAGCCAGGTAATAGTCTTCGCCCACGCGGATGACGTCGGGGTCGCTGAACTCGTCGTAGAAGAGTGGATTCGTGTAGGTGCCGTTGCCGTTGTCGGCTGTCCAACTGGTCGTCTGGGCATGGCTCATAATCGATGAGAGCAAAAGTGCGCCCAATAAAAAGACTTTTTTCATGTGGGTAATTATTAGTTTACTTGAAAGGAGTTAATGGGAGTTAACTGGAGTTATCGCTTCGCTTGGGGAGTTAATGGACGATTGAATCAATTACAAATTACTGATTACAAATTACGTTTCTCTTGCGAAAAAAAGGAAAGAGTGCCGATGGCCTAAAACATTCGATTGAATCAATTACAAATTACTGATTACAAATTACGTTTCTCTTGCGAAAAAGGAAAGAGTGCCGATGGCCTAAAACATTCGTCTGTTAACTACTGTTATCTCCCGTTAACTACATGAAATTAACTCCTTTATCGTACTTTCAATAGAGCTCTATATATTCGTATTCGTTGCCGACGCAGGAGAGGTATTTCTCAAAATCCTCGCGACGGATGACGACCGTGCCACGGCAGTCGTTGGGGTGGAAGCTCAACGTCTCGGCCTCCTTCAGATTGATGTCCAGGAAGAGGTGGACGTGATGTTCCGCGTCGTTGATCAAGCCGAAAGGAGAGACGCTGCCCGGTTCCAAACCCAAGTAACGCATCATGCGCTCGGGAGAGGCGAACGAGAGTTTGCCGCAGGAGGGGAGACCTTGTGCCACCAACGAGGCCTTCAACCGATGCTCCAGGTCGTGAATGTCCAGGTCGTGGTCGCAATGGAAGCATACCAGATAGTGCTTGTCGCCCTTGTGGTTGCGGAAAAAGAGGTTCTTGCAATGGATCGAGCCATCGTCCTTCCACCAACGTTTGGCCTCCTCGATGGTCTTGCCTTCGGGATGGTTGTAGTTCGTGAACGGGATGTCGTGCTCACGGAGGTAATTCAATACAATTTCTTCGCGTTCCATAATGTAGGTATAAGAAAGAGATTCCGTCATCCTTGGGGAGGTGTTGAACGAAATCTCATATATATTTTAATTAATAGGCTATTAAGAGAAGTGACAGGGAAGTGACAGGGAAGTGACAGGGACGATACTACCAGAAGTCGTTTCTTTTGTCCAATAACAACCCGATAGGCAGCCATCGGTTCCTTTTGTCCTTTTTTTCAGATGAACTGTTTGAGGACGGAAAGCAGGATCAGGTAGAGCATCATGGCAGGAGCGGCCAGAAGCAGGGAGTCGAAACGATCCCAAAGACCACCGTGACCAGGGAGCAAAGTGCCCGAATCCTTGACGCCCACGGCACGCTTGACGAAACTCTCGACCAAGTCACCGAAGGTGCCGAACACGCTTACGGTCAAGCCCAAGCCAATCCAATCTAGGCGGGTGTAGTGCTTCAGCTCGTGCAGGTCCTGTCCGAAGAAGCCCCAGAACGAAGCCTGATAGAAGGCCAGAGCCAGGAGGCAATTGAAGACGCAGCCGCCCCAGAAACCTTCCCACGACTTCTTGGGCGAGACGCGCTCGAACAACTTGTGTCGTCCGATGGATACACCCGTCAGGTAGGCACCCGTATCGTTGCACCACAGGAAGAAGAAGAGCGCCAGGAGGAGGATGCCGTTGTAGTCGTCCTCAATGTTGCCCAACGGAATAGCGATGCTATGGAAGGCAATCGTATTGAGCATCGAGAGAGGCAGGGCGATATATACCTGACCCATCAGGATGTAGGCCAACTCGCGGAGCGGATTGTTCTGCTTCGAATACAAACGGCTGATGAACATTGCCATCATATATACCATATAGAGGGCAAAGACGTTGTCGCCGAAAGGAGTGACGTGCGAGGCAGCCAGATAGAAGCACCAGAAGAGGTTGACACCGCCGAAGCTGTGCGTCCAGCAGTTGATTTCGACCTCCTTGGAGATGTTGATGAGTTTGTAGAACTCGCACAATACGCCAAAGATAAGCAGCGTGAAGAGGCAGCAGAAGGTGAAAGGACCTCCCAGCACGCATCCAACGATGGCAGCTACGATGCAGACACCTGTGAGGGTGCGTTGCAACAGGGAGCGGTTGAAAAGATTACTTAAACTCATTTCTTGTTGATTTTAAGGAGTTCTTCGCTACGCGATGACCAAGGACGAGGACCGAAAATCTCGGCAACATCTTCGGTGAAGATGACCTCCTGGTCTTCCAGGCGTTGCGTCAGCTGGCTGTGACCCTCGGCATATTGCTGGAGGATGCTCTTGGCACGTTCGTATTGCTCGGCAATCAGGGCCGAGATCTCTTCGTCGATGATGCGGGCACGCTCGTCGCTGTAAGGCTTGGTGAAGCCGTAATCCTGACCTGTGCTGTCGTAGTAGCAGATGTTGGGCAGACGCTGGCTCATGCCGTAATAGACCACCATGGCGTAAGCCTGTTTGGTGACGCGCTCCAGGTCGTTGGCAGCGCCGCTGGAGATATGGCCCAGGAAGAGTTCTTCGGCAGCACGACCACCCAGGAGCGAGCAGAGTTCGTCGCACATCGCCTCCTTGATGGTGATCTGTCGCTCTTCGGGCATGTACCAGGCAGCGCCCAATGCCTTGCCTCGGGGAACGATAGTGACCTTGACCAATGGAGCGGCATACTGGAGGTGCCAAGAGATAGTGGCATGACCCGCTTCGTGCACGGCAATGCTGTGTTTCTCCTCCTGCGTCATGATCTTCGACTTCTTCTCCAAACCACCGATGATGCGGTCAACGGCGTTGTTGAAGTCGGTCGCCTCCACACGTTTCTTGTTGGCACGGGCAGCAATCAGAGCCGCCTCGTTGCAGACGTTGGCGATGTCGGCACCCGAGAAGCCCGGGGTCTGGCGAGCCAGTTTCTTGATGTCAATATTCTTGGCCAGGTGCAGCGGCTTGAGGTGCACCTTGAAGATCTCGATACGGTCGGAGAGTTCTGGCAGATCGACGTGAATCTGTCGGTCAAAACGACCCGCACGGAGCAGAGCCTTGTCGAGGATGTCTGCACGGTTGGTGGCAGCCAGGATGATGACGCCCGAATTGGTGCCGAAGCCATCCATCTCGGTGAGCAACTGATTGAGGGTGTTTTCGCGTTCGTCGTTACCGCCATTGAAGTTCCGGTTGCTACGGGCACGACCCACGGCGTCAATCTCGTCGATGAAGATGATGCAAGGAGCTTTCTCCTTGGCTTGGCGGAAGAGGTCGCGCACACGGCTTGCACCCACGCCTACGAACATCTCAACGAAGTCCGAACCCGACATCGAGAAGAAAGGCACGTCGGCTTCGCCAGCTACGGCCTTGGCCAACAACGTCTTACCGGTGCCTGGAGGACCTACCAGGAGGGCGCCCTTCGGAATCTTACCGCCCAGGTTGGTGTATCGCTCGGGGTTCTTGAGGAACTCGACAATCTCCTGCACCTCCTGCTTGGCTTCGCTGAGGCCTGCCACGTCCTGGAAGGTGACCTTGAGGCGGTTGTCCTTCTCGTAGATGGTAGCCTTGCTTCGACCCACGTTGAAGAGGCCGAAAGGACCGCCGCCGTCGCGCGAAGAGGAGCGACGGAACATGAAGAACCAGAAGAACAGGATCATCAGGAGGAGCGGACCGAACGAGTAGAGCAACTCGTGCCACATGCGGCTGCGTTCGTAGCGCACGTTCATGTCCTTGCAGAGGCTGCCCTCGGCATTCTTCCACACCTCGACATCTTCCGCAAAGCGGTCGTTGCTGGGCAGGACGGTCTTGACCGTATGACTGTTCTTATCCTGTTGGTAGGCACTTTGCAGCGCCTGGAAGTTGTCGCCTGGGTCTTTCGAGAGGATGGCCGAAGCCTCGCCCTCGCGCGTATCGACCACGACCTTGTCGAAGCAGCCCTGTTTGATGAGCGTCTGGAACTGGCTGTAATCGACGGTATGGAGGGTGGTGCTTTCACCGCCGATGAACATATAGGCGATGAACAAACCGATTATAAGATATATGTAGAAGATGTTGAAGTGGAAATGAAATCCACCCTCACCATTGTTTGTTCCAAATTTGACAAAGCGCTTTTCGCTTTCTGCAGGACTCGGTTGCTTGTTGATGTCGTTTTCTGCCATTAGTCGATATCTTGAATGTTAGTGATTTTTGCGTCTTCCCACAAGGTCTCCAGGCTATAGAACTCCCGGACTTCAGGTTGAAAAACGTGTACGAGAATGTGACCGTAGTCGATGGCCACCCAAAGACGGTTGTTCATGCCGACGGTTCCCAGCGAGCGCTGATCCATAGTTTCCTGTAGGTGCTTCATAACCGAGTTGGCGATACCATAGACTTGCGTGGAAGAGTTGCCCTCGCAAACAACAAAAAATTGATAGGCAGCCTCTTCGAGTTTGCGCATATCAATGACTTTGATTTTGTGAGCCTTTCCGTTCTGGAGACCATCAATGATTGATGTAAGTAACTTATCTTGTTGCAATGGTTTAATGAATCTTTTTAGTTTCGTTCAGAAAATGTCGTTATAAATCTGGGCGCGAAGTTAATAATAAAATGTGAGAAAACCGCCATTTTACGCAAAAAAATGAATAATTTTGATTTTTTTAATGAAAAACTTGTTCAAGTGCCTGAAAATTTCTATATTTGCACGCTGATTCGGAAGAAGCAGCAGAGTTAAGACAATAGTATTTCTACATCTATAAACTATGGAAATTAAAGGAAAAGTAATGCAGGTTATGCCTCTCCAGTCGGGCACCAGTCAGCGCACCGGAAATGCTTGGAGAAAGCAGGAGTATGTCATGGAGACTTATGATCGTTTCCCACGCAAGATCTTCTTCGGATTCTTCGGCGATGCTATCGATCAATATCCATTGGCAGTCGGTGACGACATCAACTTGAGTTTCGACTTGGAGAGTCGTTCGTATGTGGGTCGCGATGGCGTAGAGCGTTGGTCAACCGATGTCCGCGCTTGGAAGGCCGAGAAGATTGACCCATCGCAGATTCAGGCACCTGCTTACGGTGGCGGTTATGGCGCATCCCCAGCACAGGGCGCACCTGTCGGACAGCCTTTTCAGCAACCCGCTCCAGCCGTTCCTCAGTTCCAGGCAGCAGCTCCAGAGGCACCCGCTTCGGCAGCCGTTCCCAATGCCACCGAGGACCTTCCTTTCTAACGATTCATTCCCCCTCAGATGTCAAGCAAACTTGGCAACTGGGGGATGTTTTTTAGGAATAAATTTGAAATAAGGAATTAAAGATTTCAGAAAATTGGAAATATCGATGAAATTATGTACTTTTGTGCTGTTTCATTTCGAGAATCTGAAGAGTTTTAACTTCATTTTATAAACAATAAAAATTAAAGGTATTATGGCAAATTTGGATTTGACCAAGTATGGCATCACAGGTTCTACCGTGATTGCTCACAATCCTTCTTATGAGGAGTTGTTTAAGGCAGAGACCGATCCTTCGCTCACAGGTTATGAGAAGGGTCAGGTTACAGAACTCGGTGCAGTTAACGTAATGACTGGTATCTTCACCGGCCGTTCACCTAAGGATAAGTACATCGTTGATAACGACGAGAGCCACAACAACGTATGGTGGACTTCTGATGACTACAAGAACGACAACCACCCAATGTCAGAGGAGGTTTGGGCACAGGTTAAGGAGATCGCCAAGAAGGAGCTCTCCAACAAGAAGCTCTATGTCGTTGATGCTTTCTGCGGTGCAAACAAGGCTACCCGTCTGGCCGTTCGTTTCATCGTTGAGGTAGCTTGGCAGGCACACTTCGTTGAGAACATGTTCATCCAGCCAACCGCTGAGGAACTTGCTAACTTCGAGCCTAACTTCGTTATCTACAACGCATCTAAGGCTAAGGTTGAGAACTACAAGGAGCTCGGTTTGAACTCTGAGACCTGCGTTGCTTTCAACACCAAGAGCCGTGAGCAGGTTATCATCAACACCTGGTATGGTGGTGAGATGAAGAAGGGTATGTTCTCTATGCAGAACTACTACTTGCCATTGAAGGGCATCGCTTCTATGCACTGCTCTGCCAACTGCGATATGGATGGCAAGAACACCGCTATCTTCTTCGGTCTCTCTGGTACCGGTAAGACCACCCTTTCTACCGATCCAAAGCGTCGCCTCATCGGTGATGACGAGCACGGTTGGGATGATGAGGGCGTCTTCAACCTCGAGGGTGGTTGCTACGCTAAGGTTATCAACCTCTCTAAGGAGAACGAGCCAGACATCTACGGTGCTATCAAGCGTAACGCTCTCCTCGAGAACGTAACTGTTGATGCCAACGGTAAGATCGACTTCGCTGACAAGAGCGTCACCGAGAACACCCGTGTTTCTTACCCAATCAACCACATCAAGAACATCCAGCCAGGTTCATCAGCACCTGCTGCCAAGAATGTCATCTTCCTCTCGGCTGATGCATTCGGCGTATTGCCTCCAGTATCTATCCTGACTCCTGAGCAGACTCAGTACTACTTCCTCTCTGGCTTCACCGCTAAGTTGGCAGGTACCGAGCGTGGCATCACCGAGCCAACTCCAACCTTCTCTGCTTGCTTCGGCCAAGCATTCCTTGAGTTGCACCCAACCAAGTACGCTCAGGAGCTCGTTAAGAAGATGAACATGAGCGGTGCTAAGGCATACCTCGTCAACACTGGTTGGAACGGTACTGGCAAGCGTATCTCTATCCCTGATACCCGTGGCATCATCGACGCCATCCTTGACGGTTCTATCCTGAAGGCTGAGACCAAGAAGATCCCTATGTTCAACTTGGAGGTTCCTACCGCTCTGCCAAAGGTAAATCCTGCTATCCTCGACCCACGCGACACCTATGCTAACGCATCTGAGTGGGAGGTTAAGGCTAAGGATCTTGCTGCACGTTTCATCAAGAACTTCGGCAAGTACACCAACAACGAGGCTGGTAAGGCTCTTGTTGCTGCTGGTCCTCAGCTCTAATTCCGATTCTATCATAGAATTAAATAATTGGTCTCGTTCCCTCCGGGGAGCGAGACTTTTTGCTTTGTAGAGAAGTGAAAGGGAAGTGACAAGGGAGTGACAAAGAAGTGACAGGGACGACAGCACCAGCCCGCACAAAATAACTCTCGCAGAGTGTATGGGAGTGTAAAGGAGTGTAGGCAAGTACAAAGGGACAAAGGACAAAGTACAAGGACCATAGCCCGCACAAGACAACTCTCGCAGAGTGTAATAGAGTGGAAATGAGAAAATTATTCCGTGTATTTTCGTGTTTTCCGTGGTTAAAAATCTCACAGAGTTTTAAGTGAGTGGAAAGGAGTTTTGTTTTCGTTTCCGTTATCGTTTTCGTATGAAATTCTTTCCGTGTACTTTCGTGTTTTCCGTGGTTAATATATTATACGCGAGTGCAAAGTCTTTTTCGTTTTTCGTTATCGTTCGAAAGTCTTATTTCGCTACCTGGGGCGCACCTAATCCGCCCATGAAGTTGGCACAACGGATGGACCATTGGTCGGAGGGTTGGGCATCGGCGGGGAGGAGGTATTGGTTGTCGGTGGTGAAGTCGATGACGTGACCGTTGCGGACAATGGCATAGAGGAGAGCCTCGGGAGAGTGCTTCCAGGTCAACGTGCGCTGCTTGGCATTGAGCTTCAACTTCTGGACAGGAGCGACCTGTGCGGTGAGGGCGGTGGGGTTCCAGCCATCGTCGCCACCCATGACGAGGGCGATGGTGTATTGCTCGGCCTCCTCCTTGTTGAGCGACGGAACATTGCAGTTGTCGTGACCCCCGAAAGAGGTCTTGCGTTGAGAGAGGTCGATGAGGTTGCCCTGGGCATCGCGGCTATTGTATTCGGCAAAGCGGGCAGGATAACCGCCCTTGCCCATGTCGTTCCAGCCGATGGGCTTGGGGATGATCTCCATGGTGGTGTTGAGGAAGAGGGCGATAGGGGTGCCTTGACCCCACGGACGGCCCAGCGTGTAACTCTCGTCGCCATTCTCGCCATCGCTCACGATGCGGCAACGGTCGAAGATATAGCCGTACTTCAACGGCTTGGAGGGCACGGCCAGATAGCCGCCCTTGACGCGCAGGGTCACTTGGTTGTACCAGACGTCGCCCTTGCCGCAACAGAAGTCGGTGTTGCCACGGATGACGCCTCCCTCGAAGTAATAACGCCCCTTCTGGTGTGAGACGTAGGTGTCCTGGAAGCCCCACAGGCAACATTCCTTCAGGATGGTCCTGTTGGAGTTGTCATTGAGGGCAATGTCGCGGCCATGGTGGTCGCCCATCGAGGTTCGGATGGTGACGCCCTGGAAGTAACAGTTCTCGGCCCCCTTGGCGATATTGAGGACGTCGCTCTTGCTGATGCCCTCCAACGGACTTGCGGTATTGAAGCCGTTGTGCCACGTGGCGGGAGGGACGGTATTGGTGAACGACGTGGTGCGATAATCCTCGCCAATGATGCTGGTGTTGCCCTTGAGGAGGTAGGTGATGGGACAGGGGTACTGGACGCTGTCGCCACCCAGCACCATCTTGCCTGAGTCGGCTGGAATGACGTAGGTGCCCGGCAGGATGAAGATGCGGAACCGTTGGTCGGCATCCTCGCGGCGGTTGGCAGCGGCTATGGCATCGGCCACTGATCCGTCGCGCGGAACGACAAAGTCGTACAGGGCTTTCTGGGTGGCAAGTGGCTTTTCGCCCTTCGCCCAGGTGGGTATGGTGAGCGCTGAAAGACAGCAGAGAAGGAGAAGTTTGGGCATAGGAGGGGAACTTTTTGTGTGAAAAATATAAGGAGTTAACAGGAGTTATAAGGAGTTAACAGGCTGTGCCTGTGGAGTTAACGGACGATAGTTGAAGCTATTCAAAACTCTTTCGCCCCTCAGTAGTACCGTCCATTAACTCCCAGAGCGAAGCGATAACTCCAGTTAACTCCCTTTAACTCCTATTAAAATGATCAGTACTTGATTCTCTTACCCTGGTGGATATAGATCCGTCCGGCTTGAGGTTGGGCAACGATGCGACCCTGCAAGTCACGATAGGGCGAGCCGGAAATGGAGGTCGCAGGCACCTCGGCAATGTCCGAAGCCTCCGACTGGAACACAATCAGGAAGAGGTTGATGGACTTGTCCTTGGTGAGGGTGTAGGTGGTGCCAGAGGTGGCTGAAAAGGCGAATTGTCCGTTGCTGTCCAACGTCCGTGAGGTGCCGTCCAACTTGAAGGCTTGACCTGCCGCCGAGGTGCTGCCACCGAAGATGAGCGTGACGGTGCAAGGAGCCGTCGGGGTGATGCGTACCTGGGTGGACGACTCCATCTTGACGCACACCGAATAGGTCTTGCCTGCGTAGGAGACGGAGCCCTTGCTGTTCGAATAGTTGCCCGTTACGGTAACCATGCCCGAAGAGGGTCGATTGCCGGTGAAGTGGCAAATCTCGGTGCCCTCGAAGGTCTCTCCGTTCGGGTCGTCATCGTCGCCTGGATGGTCGTCACCGTTGCCGCCCTCGTTGTTGCCACTTCTTGCGAAGAAGCCTTTCCATGATGATTGATAGTTCTGCACAGCCGAGGAGAGCGCCACGATGACTGCGTCGTTGCTATCTTCGGTCGCATTGTCGAAATGCCAGGTGAAGTCGCCATGTTGGCAGCGTCCAGCGCCTAATTTGCCCTGCACGATGTCGGGGATGGCCGAAGCCTCGTCGCACCGGTAATCGGCATACATCAACGCGGCATCGGTATCGAAGTTGCTGTAGGTGTCACCGCCCTTCAAGGCTGTGATGGTGTTGGGCACCACGCTGTTACGACTATCGACCACTACGGCATCGAAATGGACGGAGTAGAGCGGGTCGCCCGCCACGTAGGGTTGGAAACCCTTCTGGCCAACCATGTAGTTGCCGAAAGCCTTGATGCTGCCGCCATCCTCGCCCGAGAAGGTGCCTTTGGTTTCGTCGGAAGTGCCCACGCCGTTGTGGACGTCGGAACCCTGCTTGGAGGTGAGCATCGGGTACTTGCAGTTGCGGAAATAATTGTTTTCGACAAAGACATCGGAACCCGTGGTAGCACCCACACCGTACTTGCAGTTGCCATCGAAGTAGTTGTTATAGACATGGACGCTCATCGTGCGGATGCGCGGATGACGGCTGTCGGTATGGTCGAACCAATTGTGGTGATAGGTGAGGAAATTGGGGCCTGACTCGGACGTCATGCCGCACAGGGAAGATTTTCCACTATCCCAAAGGTGGTTGTAGGAGATGGTCGAATACTTGGAGTCGCCCTTGATGTCCAGGGTACCGTCGCCTTTCTTCTGGTCGCTGTCCGAACCCGGTTTGCCATAAAAGAGGTCGAGGTTGTGAACCCAGAGGTTCGAATTGTCGGTGTCCATGGAGACGGCATCGTCCATGCACCACATGATGGCCAGGTTGCGTAATTCGATGGAACAGGCATTGCGGATGAGGAAGCCGAACCCGTGAATGGTGGCGTCGTTGCCAATGCCCTCGATGGTGATGTTCATCTCGGAGTAGGCATTGCGCCCCTTGATTTGCAACCCCTCTTCGGACGAGGAGAAGTGATCCATGTCTTCGGCGCGGAGGGTGCCGATGATGCGGATGTCCAGGGGCGTCTTGTCATAGCCCTTCTGGTAGAGGTCGATGATGCTCTGCAAACCGGTAGCTTCGGTGGTCGAACCCTTGCTGTCGGTGATGACGCTTGCCTGGATGCTGCTGGCATTGCCGGCATGGACATAGAGCACCTTGGCACCGGGTTTGAGAGCACCGTTGTTCTGATAGGCACCCACGCCGTTGCTGGGATTGAACGACGAAGAGGCTGTCTTGAAATGGGCAAATCCACTTCGGTCGTAGGATGCGGCTTGGAAGGGCTCCGTCTCGGTGGAAAGAGCCGTCATTTCGCCTTCTTCATCTACGGGTACAATCTTGAATAGGTATTGTCCCTCGGGCAACCCCGTAACGTCGGCACGGCAATAGGAGGCGTAGTCACGTACTAAAGGGGCATCAAGGGCAATGAACTCGGAAGCATCGACCGACTTGTAATAGACGTGGTAGTCGATGGCCTCTTCCACGGGCAACCAAGTGACATAACCTCCTTCAAACCATCCATCGACAGTTTGAATCGTCACGTTGGCAGATAATGACAGGGAAGAAGCAAAAAATGCGGAAAGCAACAACACTTTATTCATATCATGAGATTTAAGGAGATAGGTTACTGATAAGGAGTTAATGGGAGTTATCGGGAGTTACCGCTTCGCTCGGGGAGTTAACGGACGATAGAATCTGCTAACTCAAAACTCTAGGAGTTAATGGGAGATAACTGGAGTTTCGCTTCGCTCAAGGAGATAACGGACGATAGCAAGTTGAAAAATGAAAAGTGAAAGTTGAAAATTGAAAAACCTCACTTTCTGTTAGCGCCAAAGTAAGTTGATTAGCTTCAACAATCGTCTGTTAACTTCTGCTAACTCCGGTTAACTACATGAAGTTAACTCCCTTTGCACGTGCGAGCGTTGAGTCAGGTAGTTACTCGAATGCCGCAACTCTTGACATCGGCATGGGCAATGGGAGGATTCTCCTTGTTGATGCAAAGGTCGATGTGCTGGATATTGGGCCATCGTTCCTGCAAAGCGTCAATGATGCGTCCGGCAACAAATTCCAGGAGATGGGCAGGGCGCTTCATGATGCCCGAGATTAACTCGACCGCTTCAGCGTAGTTGATGGTGTCGGCCACCTCGTCGGTTTGCATGGCACGCGAGACATCCACCGTGATTTTGCAATCTATGTTATAATGGTTTCCCACGGAATGCTCTTGTTGGAGCACCCCGTGGAAAGCATATAGTTGAAGATGATTGATGCAAATGGTGGTCTCCATATTTATATTGGAGTTAATAGGAGTTAATGGGAGTTACCGCTTCGCTCAGGGAGTTAACGGACGATTGAATCAGCTAACTCAAACTCAAGTAGTTAATAGGAGTTAATGGGAGTTACCGCTTCGCTCAGGTAGTTAACGGACGATAGAATCAGCTAACTCAAACTCAAGTAGTTAATGGGAGTTAGCGGGAGTTACCGCTTCGCTTGGGGAGTTAGCGGACGATACTACTGAGGGTCAAAAAAGCATTGAGCAACTTCAGCATTCGTCTGTTAACTACTGTTATCTCCCGTTAACTACACGAAGTTAACTCCTTTTTAGCACTTGCGTACGTTCCTTTAGATACCCTTGCCGTGGCAGTTCTTGTACTTCAAGCCACTACCGCATGGACAAGGATCGTTGCGACCGATGTGAGGTTGGGCAACGATAGGACGACGCGGTTGTGGGGCAGGAGCGTTGGCAGGTGCGCCAGGTGCCTGAGGACGGTCGGCCAAAGCCGAAGCTGCCTGTGCGTGGCTTGCCTGCATGCGGCTGAAGTCCTGCTTGCGCTCGGGTGCGGCTGCCTTGAACTGATTCTCGTCCTGCTGCTCTGGCTGCTCCGATGGAGGAGGAGTTGGGATGTGCAGCTGGCTGCGCATCAGGATGCGAACCACTTTGGAGTTCATCTTGGCAACCATGCGCTCGAAGATGCCGTAGCTCTCGACCTTGTAGATGAGGAGTGGGTCTTTCTGCTCGTAGTGGGCATTCTGAACCGACTGCTTGAGGTCGTCCAAGTCGCGGAGGTTCTCCTTCCAAGCCTCGTCGATGACGTGCAGGATAATGACCTTCATGAAGGTCTTGATGATGTTATGACCGTTCGTCTCGGAAGCCTCCTGCAAGTTGACAGGAATCTGGTAGATGCGCTTGCCATCGGTGAATGGAACAATCACGTTCTTGATCTGTCCACCCTCCTTGAAACGCTCATAAATCTGGACGAGTTGTGGGCCAATCTTATCTTCCAGGTCTTTGCCTCGCTTGTCGAAGTTCTGCATGGCGGTATCGAACACCTTGTCGGTCAAAGCCTCGACAGACAAGCCCTTGGCAGAGTTCTCGTCCAAATTGACGTTGATGCCGAAGTTGCGGAAGACCTCCAACTGGAAGCTGTTCAGGTCGTTGTCCGCATTGAACTGCTTGGCCAAATCGGCAGCCACGTCGTACACCATGTTCATGAAATCGACACCGATACGTTCGCCCATCAAAGCGTGACGACGGCGGGTGTAGATGACTTCGCGCTGCTTGTTCAGCACATCATCGTATTCCAACAGGCGCTTACGGATGCCGTAGTTGTTCTCCTCGACTTTCTTCTGCGCCTTTTCGATGCTGCTGGAGAGGAAAGAAGACTCGATGACATCCTCGTCGGTCATGGCAAACATAGGTTTGTCCATCAGTTTGGCGATACGGTCGGTACCGAAGATACGCATCAAGTTGTCCTCCAACGAGACGAAGAAGACCGAAGAACCTGGGTCACCCTGACGACCGGCACGACCACGCAACTGACGATCCACACGACGGCTCTCGTGACGTTCGGTGCCGATGATGGCCAAACCACCAGCTGCCTTGATTTCGGGCGAGAGCTTGATATCGGTACCACGACCGGCCATGTTGGTGGCAATGGTGACGGTGCTTGCCATACCTGCCTTGGCAACGATTTCGGCCTCACGCTGGTGCAACTTAGCATTCAAGACGTTCGGGATGATGCCATTCTGGCGGAAAGCCTTGTCGAGCAACTCGGAGATTTCGACCGAAGTAGTACCAATCAATACAGGACGACCCTGAGCGATGTATTCCTTTGTCTGGGCAATGACAGCCTTGTACTTGGCACGCTTTGACTTGTAGATGCGGTCGTCCATATCCTTGCGGGCAATAGGACGGTTGGTTGGGATGCTGACGACATCCAGCTTGTAGATGTCCCAGAACTCGCCTGCCTCGGTTTCGGCAGTACCTGTCATGCCCGAAAGCTTGTGGTACATACGGAAATAGTTCTGGAGCGTGATGGTGGCAAACGTCTGCGTGGTTTGCTCGATCTTGACGTGCTCCTTGGCTTCGACGGCTTGATGGAGACCATCGCTCCAACGGCGACCCTCCATGATACGGCCCGTCTGTTCATCGACAATCTTGACCTTGCCATCTTCGCTGACGATGTAATCGACGTCCTTCTCGAACATAGTGTAGGCCTTCAACAGCTGGTTGACGGCATGGACACGTTCGCCCTTGACGGTATATTGGTCGAGGATCTCGTCCTTCTTGGCGCTCTTCTCCTCATCGGAGAGTTCCTTGTTCTGTTCGATTTCGGCAATCTCGGAGCCAACATCGGGCAGGACGAAGAACTTCGGGTCTTCGCCTTCGCCCGTCAGCATCTCGATACCCTTGTCGGTGAGATCGACCGACTTGTTCTTCTCTTCGATGGCGAAGTAGAGAGGTTCGAGGGCCTCCGGCATACGTTGCATGTTGTTCTCCAGGAACGAAGCTTCGGCGCGGAGCAACTCCTGCTTGACACCCGTCTCGGAGAGGAACTTGATGAGGGCGTTGTTCTTGGGCCAAGCACGGTAGGCGCGGTACAACTGAACGGCACCTTCGTCACGGACCTTCTTGTCCTCGTTCAGCACCTTCTTTTTGGCTTCGTTGAGCAACTGGTTGACCAACAACTTCTGGGCATTGACCAACTTCTCGACACGAGGACGATACTCCTGATAGAGTTCCTCGTCGCTATACTCGGAGGTGCGAGGGGTAGGACCAGAGATAATCAAAGGAGTACGGGCATCGTCGATCAAGACAGAGTCCACCTCATCGACGATGGCAAAGTTATGCTCGCGCTGCACCAAGTCCTCGGGATGGATGGCCATGTTGTCGCGCAGATAGTCGAAGCCGAACTCGTTGTTCGTGCCGAAAGTGATATCGCAGTTGTAAGCCTGACGACGGGCGTCGCTGTTTGGTTCATAACGGTCAATGCAATCGACGGTCAAACCATGGAACTGGTAGAGAGGGCCCATCCACTCGCAGTCACGCTTGGCCAGGTAGTCGTTGACGGTAACGACGTGAACGCCGTTGTGCGTCATGGCGTTGAGGAAGACAGGGAGGGTAGCTACGAGGGTCTTACCTTCACCCGTTGCCATCTCGGCAATCTTGCCTTGGTGGAGAACGACGCCACCGAAGAGCTGAACATCGTAGTGAACCATATCCCAATGGACAGGGTTGCCACCCGCCAACCAAGTTGTCTTATAATAGGCCTTGTCGCCCTCGATGGTGACGAAGTCCTTGGTAGCAGCCAAGTCGCGATCCAACTGGGTAGCGGTCACCTCGATGGTCTCGTTGTTGGCAAAACGGTAGGCAGTTTGCTTGACGATGGCAAAGACCTCGGGCAACATCTCGGTGAGTTGGGCGTCGAAGGTGTCCAAAACCTTCTTCTTGAGGTCATCGATCTCGGCCCATACTTTTTCGCGTTTGTTGACGTCGAGCGTCTCAACGGTGGATTTAAGTTCCTGAATCTTCTTGCGGTCTTCGGCCACCAAATCCTGCATCTGCTGCATCAAGGCCTGGCTGCGGGCGCGAAGTTCGTCGTTTGTCATTTTCTCGACGGCAGGATAGGCAGCCTTGATCTTTTCTACCCAAGGTTGAATGGCCTTCACGTCTCGCTGAGACTTGTTGCCGAAGAGTTTGGTCAATATATCATTAAAATTCATAGTCGTATGTTGTATGTTGTATGGAATAATATTTTAAGTTTCGCAAAGGCTCAACTTTAGAATTTAAGGAAGTTAAAGAAGATAAAGGAGATAAAGACGATAGGAAATATAACTATGTCGTAGAATTATCTTCTTTCAACTTGCGAAAGTTGAGTCATTACTAATAAGTAATTAATGAAGGCATCTTGCATCCACTTGGGGCACGTATGCGTATGGCATGTGATACCGTTGGGATGATGTATGTAGCTTCAATAGGATCAGCTATGCGTTCGGCAGGGATGGTAGGTCCGAACAGGATGGCAGGACCAGGAGCGATGTCGTGCCGCGTCTGCGGTTGTTCAGGGCTGTTGTCCTTCTGCTTGTAGCTCCAGCCAGGCTGGAGAGTGACCACCAGGTCTCCGCCATATTGCCGGTCGTAGGCACGACGCATTCTCTTGATGCGTTCGTTGACGTCTTGATGCAGAATCTGGTATTGCGTGACAACATCCTCCACACCGCTGAACATCATGACAAATTCGGCCGAGGCTTGTTGTACTTCGTTCAACTTGAGGTTCTTCTGCTCGATGGAACGATGATCCAGATATATCTGGTTGTCAACCATGCTGGTGACGTAGTTGCCCTTGCCGTAGAGGGAGACGAGGTAACTGTTGAGCAACGACGAACAACGGCTGGCCGTGAAGGTGCCGACGTGCGTGCTCTCGATCTCCTGGTGGAGGTGGGTGGTTTCGCCCGTTCCTGTCAAGTAGATGAAGGTGTTTTGCAAGCCAATCTTGCTATCGACAGCAGCAAGCAACTCCTGGATGCTCTTGTCGAGGCGGAGGTAGATGTCCTGCAACTCCTCGGCATAGCGTTCGGGACAGTCGTGCAACCAAGTGCCGCAATAGAACGTCAGCTGGAGCATGTCCGTATTCTTGCCCGATCCCAACGAACCGGTAGTCAAGAGAATCTTGGAGAGGCCGACGATGGCATCGTTCACCAGAGGGCTGCTCTTGAACCACACATAGTCGGGTTGACCCTGCTGGTAGAAGACGTGATTGAAGCCCCGGACCTCGTGGTGATAGGGCATGATGTCGAGGAAACGAACCTTGGACATCGGTTCCCACACCGCTTCACTTAGGTGATAGGAAAGAGGCTTGTCCTTATTCTTGCGTTCAACGTAGTTCGGGAAGTTACGGTAGTAGGTGGTCGATGCCCACTTGCCTTGCTTGTCGTCAATCCAGAAGGCACAATTGGCCGAATGACCGGCGCCGAGGATGGCAGCTTCGGGATCGGGCGCAATGGAATAGATCCGGCTGGTGTTGTCGGAGGCAATCATCAGTTCGTCGGCAATGGTCGTGCTGTTCAAGACTCTTGCCGAGTAATTGGCATCGGTGAAGTTGCCTAAATAAGCTTTGTCGGAGAAGATGGATTGTTTCTTCGAGAGCTTGGTGTTGTACACTTCACGGGCAGGGATGCCGTTGTGGAAAGCATACGTGCCTGTCGCCAATACGGCCATCGCTGCGGTGGCATCGGGATTGTCGATGTCGTAGGTGACCTGCTCGTAAACCAAGCCTTTGTCCAACAGAAGTTTCAAGCCTCCCTCGGACAACTGGTCTTCTAAGGTCAAGAGGTAATCCGTCCGAAGTTGATCGACCGTGATGCCGATAATCAACTTGGGCGCATTGCTCCGTCCCTTTTGTTCGGCGGCCAAGACGTTGACTGCGACCAAAAGGAAAAGGGTAGTAGAGAGTATGTGGTTACTCTTGCCTTTCACTTGGAAGGATGTTTAGATTCGATATACCCGAGGAAACTCCTTGATGCTATGACGATGAGCAAAGGAATGAATGCTGGATGGCAATATTGTCCTTGAGTAAGTAATAATAAATATATAAATTCGGCCGCAAATATAATAAAAAAATAAATATGTCGAACTTTTTCGGCCTTTTTTATCCCAATTATTGTTGCAAACAGGAGGTTAGTGGGCAAAAGCCACCAGCAATTGATGTTATTATCGACAGCAGGATGCAAAGAGAAGAAGTTCAGGAACCAGACGATGACTCCTGCTATTCCGGTCAGGATAAGCCATGAAATATCGAACGAAAGAAGCATTCTTTGCGCCGCTTTCGAGCGATTTTTGACTTTGATTTGGTAATAGGAAAGGGCCAATCCGATGAGGAGATAAAACCAGCAGATAGATACAGGGCTAAAGAGTCCACCTCCATTGCTCTTGGGACTGGAAGAGGGGGCAAAAGAGTGGATATGTTTCTCCTTGACAAAAGGTTGCTGTTGGACGGAGGCATTATCTAGGGCTTTGCAGAGATATTTGGGCAAGAACATCTGTTCGGTAAAGTTTGTCGGCTGGTCGGCTCTTCCGGCAATGGTCAGTGCGATGCCAAAGTCGAGCCAGGAGGACGCTCCAGCCATTTCTCTTACCATATCTCGGAGAGATTGCTTGTCAATCCAGGTTGTGTCGTATTGGATATCGACCCATTTGTTGAAGATGGAATAGGGACGGGTAGAACAATTGTCGAAGAAGTAATTGTATCGGTAGTTTCTGTTTTCGGGTTGGTAGTTGATAAGCAAGGCCTGCACCAGGTTCGTCGTCTGAACCGAATCCAGGCGAAGAATCTGCTCGGTGACATTTAGTTGCCTTTCGCGATATTCCTGAAAGAAATGGGAGGTATAGACGGCTCCCATCTTGTAGTTGCATTCCCCCAGGACGAAGTGCCACAGGAAGTATGGTTCACTATAGTCATAGACACCATAGTGGAACACGATGTCCTTCTTTGTCTGTAAGTCCTTGATGCGTATGCCAGTATGTCCGAAACATTCGTATGCTTCAGGTCCGGGGTCAACAGTAAGCAAGGATATCAGGATGGAATCGGATAGGGTCAATTGCGCCCTACAGAGCACGAAGACGAAGAACAGGAGTAGGGAAGAGAGGTGTCTTTTCATTGTACGTAGTACGGAAAGAGTAAAAAAAGAAGCATCCTGTGCTTTTCATGGATGCTTCTTACAAGGTAAAGATGTTTTTATTTAGGCCTTAGCTGCAGCGTTAGAAGCAGCACGGAACTCCTTCATCAACTTGCTGATCTCAAGAGCCTCTTTGCGAGCGCGGAGACCTGCAGCTTTGTTACCCTTTACAATCTGAGCCTCAGCATCTTTAGCAAAAGCAGCAGTGAGCTCATTAATTTGTTTAACTAACTCTTCCATAGTTGTAAGAATTTTGATTAGATTGTTTGTACTAGTACAAGGATTTGTACGATGCAAATATAGATGATTTTTTTTTACGTTCCAATATTATTTTGCGAAAAAACGCATTTTTAGGTTGATTTTTGTATGAAAGAGCCTCTAAAACCCCGTTTTTAGCGATATTTTCCGCCCTATCGCTATAATTTTGCCGTGTTTTGGCCTGTTGTCTCGAAAAATATAGTATCTTTGCACAACATTTTAATAATGTACGGGCGAGCAATGAATTTTGCAATTATAGCAGCGGGAGAGGGTTCCCGTTTGGTTCAAGAGGGCATTAAGACTCCGAAACCATTGATTCGTATTGGAAATGTTTCTTTGATTGAGCGTTTGCTTGGAATGTTTTTGGTTCAACAACCAGAAACGATTTCGGTTATTATCAATCCAAAGATGCCTGATGTAGCCTTATTTTTAGAGCTCTGGAAGAAGGATCACAAGGATGTTGTGTTGAATGTCTTGGTGAAGGAAACTCCCAGTTCCATGCACAGTTTGTCGGAATTGTTTCAAGTGTTGCCCGATGGCCCATTTGTGTGCACCACGGTCGATACGTTGTTTACAAAAGAGGATTTCTCGGCCTATTGTCAGGCTTTTCGAACATCATCTTCCACTTGTCTTTTTGGTCTTACCTCGTTTGTCGATGATGAGAAACCGTTGTGGGTACATGTCAACGATGAGGGTTTTATTAGCGATTTCTGTGACGAAGGACCAGCTCCTTTCGTGAGCGGCGGAATCTATGGCTTACAAAAGTCGTTGGTTAGCCCCGTATTGAACCAATGTCTGTCCAGCGGCCAAGCACGAATGCGAAATTTCCAGCGGGCCTTGTTGAAGGCGGGAGTGCCTGTGCGCGCACACATCTTCGGTCGCGTCATGGACATCGACCATCGCCGAGACATAGAGGTGGCCGAACGGTGGCTCGGAGGAGAGAACGATTAATCCCCAGAAGAGAATGATAGGCTTGATATATAGGGCATCGGAGTTTTCTCCTCGCGATAATGTGCAGAAGGATGCAGCTATCCTGGAGGCTGTTGGCAATCAGCTCCAACAGTGGAAGCAAGAGGTTGTGTACTTCAAGGAGGAGGATTTGGATGAAGCCGCTCGTCAGATGTTGTCCTCTTGTTCGATTTGCTTGAGCATGGGGCGTCGAGACAAGACGTTGTCCTTCTTGCAATCGTTGAAGCAGCGGGGTATCCTTGTCCTGAATGCGCCCAATGCGGTGCGGGTGACGGCGCAGAGTCGTTCTACGACGTTGGAGATGTTGCAAGCACAAGGGTTGCCGGTGGTGCCATTCTGGAGCTATGAACCATCGGAGGATTGCCTCTTCCAATGTGAACCCGAATTGCAAGCCCTTTTGCCTGGATGGGTCAAGGCGATGCATCTGCGAGGCGTTAGTGAAGGTGATGTCCGTCGGGTCAATACACCCTTGGAAGCAGATACTGCTGTCCTACAGTTTGCTATGAACGGTTATAATGACCTCATAATAACCCGACACGAGGAAGGCAGATTGCAGAAGCTGTATGTCGTGGGAGATCAAATCGTCAACCTTCCCGAAGACGAAAGTGTGGCTTTCGCTGAATTGGTTCGGAATATCCGAAGGACGCTGAATCTGGATGTCTGGGGCGTTGATTTGATTCTGACAGAGCACGGCCCAATCATCATTGATGTCAACGATTTTCCCAGTTTCAACGCTTGTCGGGATGCGGCGGCTCCGCTGATTGCCGATTACGTCATGCAGGCAGCTGAGCTATAATATATTATTATGAGAAATATTCTTCCTGAACAAAATGGATAGCAGATATTATTCGACATTGAAGCACAAAGACGTAGAAGAACCGATTGACCTTTGGTTCTATCGTCCCATGGGTTTCCGTCTGGCCTTGTTGGGGGAGAAGTATGGTTGGACGCCCAATCTCATCTCCATCGCCAGCATCTTCCTCGGGGTAGGTGCAGGTTTGTTGTTCTATCCCCAGGATTGGCGTCTGAACCTCCTGGGCATGATTCTTCTGGTGATGGCCGACATCTGCGATAGTGCCGACGGACAGTTGGCGCGCATGACCAACCAATATAGCCGCTTGGGACGTATCTTGGATGGAGCTTCGGGCGATGTCTGGTTCCTGTGCATCTATGTGAGTATCAGTTTGCGTTTGCAACCCGAATGGGGATGGCTGATATGGGTGCTCTCATTGTCGGCAGGCTATTGTCATAGCACACAAGCCGCTTTGGCCGATTATTACCGCCAGTTCCACCTTTTCTTTGTCAAGGGCAAGGAGGGGAGCGAGTGGGACGATTCATCGCACGTCGAGGAGGAATATAAGAGTCATTCCTTTGCGTCGGCACCCTTGTATAAAATGTTCCTGTGGGTATATTTGAACTATACCCGTTCGCAGGAGTCGGCAACGCCCAACTTGCAGGCTTTCCGCAAGAAGTTGATTGCTATGCCCAAGGATGAGACATTGTATAGCTCCATTATTGCCGAGTCACGACCGCTGATGAAGTATTGCAACATATTGACGTTCAATTGTCGAGCCATCACCCTGTTCGTCACCTTGATGTTGGGTATGCCTTGGCTCTACTTCATGGTCGAACTCACGTTGGGCGATTTGCTGTACCTCTATCTGTGGCGCAAGCACGAGAAGATGTGTGCTCGATATAGCCGAGACATTCAAGGTTGATTAAGTTCTGTCGCATGATTAGGGCATTGAAGCGATATATCCTTTGGGCATTGTGTCTTGGCTTGTTTGCCTGGATGCTTTGGCAAGCCAATCCGAGACAACTTTGGCAAAACTTGCTGGATTGGAACTGGATCTTGTTGGGTTGCATCGGTGTTTGGTTGGTCGGCTATCTGCTCAATGCCGCCTCTTTCCGCTGCATCCTCCGATGTTTCTCTTCCGACGAGGGAGCGAAAGGCGGAGTTCCCTTTCAAGGGAAAGAGGGATTGTATGCCTTGACGCGTCTGACCATTGGTGGATATGCGTTGAACTATATCACGCCTTTCGGCCTTTTGGGTGGAGAACCTTGGCGCATCTACGAACTTCGCAAGGTGATGCCCGCCGATAGGGCAAACAGTTCGGTAACCTACTACGCCATGGTGCATGTCCTCAGTCATATTGTCTTTTGGATGTTGGCTTTGGTGGTATGGTCCTGTCTGGATGACTCCTATATTATTAGAGAATATAGTGTCGGCACCCTTGCCTCCGTGGTGGCAGGAATATTGCTCTTGCTCTTGGTCGCAATCTTCTTCCTCCAACGGAAGGGCTGGATACAGAGTTTCCGCGTTCTCGTCCGGGTGCATCCTCTTCTGTTTGGGAGTGCCATAGGGTTGGAGTTGTTGTCTCGCTTGGTCAACGTGCTGGAATACTGGTTGTTGATGCAGGGTATTCTTCCCGATGGCATGGCATCCACCTACGGAGGTGCATTTCTCGTCGTGGCATTCAGTAGTTTGTTTGCCAATCTGCTGTTCTTCAGCCCTATGCAGATGGGTACGCGCGAGGGTGGCGTCTATCTGGCTTTGCAATGGCTCTTGCCTTCGATTCTGGCATCGGAACTGTTTGGCATTGCCGTCAGCATCTGTTTCGCCACTCGAATCAGGGAGTTATTTTGGATATTAGTTGGACTACTTATGATATATTACAAATCAAAAAAAATAGAATGAAAGGAATAATTTTAGATTATGGTGCTACCATCGACAGTAATGGCAAGCATTGGGCAGAGGTCCTGTGGGACAGTTACACACAGGCGGCTCTTCCAGTAACGAAAGAGCAGTTCCGAGAAGCATATATCTATGCGGAACGATATCTCTCGATGATCAATGTCATTAAGCCGGAGCAGAACTTCTTTGAACTGATGCAGGTCCGATTGGGCATTCAGTTGGATTATATGTTGCAGAACAAGATGTTGAGCCAGGAGATTCTGGAGACAACATTACGCATGGAGAGCAACGGCGAAGTTCCCATCTTGGAGAAGGCCGAAATCATTCAGCACTTTGTCGATTTCATGGCAGGTATCTGTTACGACTATGCACGTCGATGCACGCTGGAGGCTGCTCCTGTGGTCGAATATCTGGCCGAGAAATATGACCTCGCTTTGGTGAGCAACTTCTATGGTAACCTCAAGGCCGTCCTTCAGGACTTCGGTTTGTTGCGTTGCTTCAAGGTGGTCATCGACAGCACCGAGGCTGGCGTTCGCAAACCCGATCCTCAGATTTTTCAGATGGCCATCGAGCAACTCGGCTACAATGTCAAGGACATCACTATTGTGGGCGATAGCTACGAGAAGGATATCCAACCCGCCATCCAGTTAGGTTGTCATGCCATCTGGTATCGTGGCGATAGCTGGGACCCAGAAACAGACAAGCAGCACGACTATCAACCAACCATCAACAACTTGATGCAGGTGTACGATCTGTTGTAAAGCATTATTCAATTGCTCAATATCCTGCCCTCAGGTGTTTGAGGGAATACATAAAGCGCATTCACTAATAGGGTGAATGCGCTTTTATTGATGATAGACAATCTCTTTTTTATGCCGTGAGCACGCTTTCTCTCCATCGCAGGACGATGTAGGGGAGAGCACGGGTCAGGATTTCGTCATAGACGATGCTTGGGGCATCATATATTTCAAGGTCGGCAAATGAACAGATGTCCAGGTGGGCCATCTCCCAGCCTTGCTGATAGAATTTCTTGCGTTTCTTGATGTCCTGATACTCCTTCTTTTCGTCGAGCATCTTGTCGAACTCCTTCAACTCCGATTCCTCCAGAGGACGGAAACCGGTGAGCAGTTTCTCTGTGTTCCAACGGTTATGCTCTACGCGCACCAGCATATCCATGATGCCGGGGGCATTGATCTTCTTTGTGATTTCTTCGATAGGAGAGGTCTCCAGATCCAAACCTAAGTATCTCAGTTTGGTAGGGATGCTGTTGGCGTTGTAGTTGCTGCTCCATTGGTCGGCCACGGTGCAACGGCGCCAGTAGAAATCCTGCAAGGGGAGGCCAGAGTTCGGTTCGATGTCGTTGATGTGCTCCAACTTCGTGTCGTCCACATCGTTATAGACATAGTTGACAATCTTGGCCAGGCGGTAATCTACCACGCTGTCCTTGGCGAAGCAATCGGTGTTCATGCCGAAGGGGCGGATGATGTTGTAGCGCATCTTGGCAGCCTCTTCCTCGCTCTTGCCGATACCTGCCAGGTTGGCAACCAACTCCGACGAGTGCGTCTGGTAAACCAGCACCTGAATGGCATGGCGATATACCTCGCGTGGCATGTAGATGGCCGACGACATGGCGGTTTGCGGATTGCCGAAGCAGATGGCTACCGTCACGATGGCATTCTTATCCGTGCAAGCATTGATCAAGTAGTCCTGAATGCCTTTCGTCTCCAGACGACCACGGACAAACTCCCATTCGAAGTCCATGAACGAACCGTCGCGTTCCTCTTCGGGGAGGTCACGATTGTCAGCCAGATGCTTGTAGGGGCCATTGATGGTTGGGTCTGTCCAAGGTGTGTTCAGGCAATCCTCCTGACCGCTATCTACCAGACGATAGCGGGAGAGCTTAAACAACTCCTGATGGGCACCCATGAAGTTGATCATCTCGCTGTCGGCACGTTGGTCGATGAAGGTGAAACGGGAACGTTTGCGCTGGGTGTTGAAGTTCGGGTAGTGGCATATCTGACAAGCCTCTTCGGCCAAGGCGATACCACTCTTGCCCATGCCGACAACGATGAAGTGAACAAATTTCTCGCTTTCGGGCGTCATCTGTTCCTTACCCTCCAACGGGAGGTAACTCAGTACGTTGGTAGCTTTGTTCTGTCGCTTTACCAATACGTTCTGTGCCCACATCTGGTGGTAGTTGAGTGAGATGAACTCAATCTGTTCGCGCACCACGCTGCTCAAATCCGAATAGCGGAACGAAGCCATCGTCGATTGGAACTCGAACATGATGTAACACTTCAGTCGGTTCTTGCGACGCTTGTCCTTCAGGATGGTAGCGATATTGCGGAGGCAGAGCATATTCAACGAGTCATGGTCCGATTCCGACTCATGCCAAGCGTTCTCGCCTAAGAGGTAAACCTCGCTGGCACGCTCCAAGTGGAGTTGCTCCATGTCGGTCAACGTGTTACGTCCGCCATTGTAGAGGATGGTGCGCCACTCCTCCTTCTCGGTGAGTTCGCGCTGCATCTCGAAACGGTAGTTGAAGACGTTGTTGACCGTCTGGATGATGACGTATTTGAGCGGGTTCTCCTTGCGGTTCAACAATTGGCGCACCAAGGCCGGTACCGCTTCGTGTCCACCCAGGATGACCGCATACTTTGACCGCTGGATGTTGTATCGTGCTTCGCCCCATTGCCAGTCGTCGCTTCGTTTACGCGTGATACTGAGCACCGACGGGATAAGCAATCCCGAGAAGAGGAGAGTACCGATGATGCCAATCCAGATGGCCCAGACACGTCCGCGAGGTGTACCAGCAGCAAACTGACCACCGATGCCACGGAAGTGGAAGAAGACGGTGCCCAACAGACCTGGGTCTTCGGCTTGCAGGGTGATGTAGTTCTGGATATGGGCTTTGTATTCGACTTTCGATTCCAAGTCATTGCCCTGACGACCGCCGTACATGTTATTGTAGTACAGGATATCGAAAGGCTTGACATTATTGAAGTGTGCAACCGTGGCAATCGAGAAGGGCAGGAGGGCTATCATGAAGAAGATTGGCATTACATACCAATACTTCGATCGAGACAGGATTCTATCTACGACAATCTGCTTATAGAAAACGCAGAAGATGGCATAACCCCAAAGGATGATGCCCAGAATACCTACTGTCAGGATAAACCAGTTGACACCGTCATTCATGGCAGTAGCATCCATCGCGTTTGTTGGTTCCATGTTTCTAAATATTTGTTTTACGCGCAAAGATAACAATATTATTTCAAATTTATTGAAAATCGTGAAAAAAAATACCATTTATGCCCCTAATATCTTGATTTTAGCCATATAATCATCACTTTTTCTTTTTTTTTCTTGTTTCTTTCATCAAAAGTGCATAACTTTGCTGCACAAAACTTAACCGCTATGTCTAATATCAAAAAACCACATTTTCCCTGTTTTCCGTTTGGCGTGCAAGTTTGTATGACTTCCCTGCTGTGCCTTTCCTCTTACCTGATGTCTGGTTGTAGCGAAGACAAGGAGGCCGATTTCACGTTGATGTATGTAACGGATGTACATGGATTGCTCCTGCCCAGCGATTATGATGCCAAGACGGACAACCCCGTCACCATGGCTAATTTTTCGACCTATTTGAACCAAGTCCGTGCCGAAAAGGGTGCTGACCATACTATTTTATTATGTGGCGGAGATTTGAACGAAGGGCAACCTTCCAACTATTATTATAACAATGTTGCGACCGAAAAGGAGCACATCTCTGCCCAAGTGATGAATTATCTGGGTGTCGATGCCATCGAGCTGGGTGCCAACGACATCTCTGCGGGTGCCCGTGTCTGGCGGGAGCAGTTGCCCGACCAATGTAACATGCCTTACCTCTGTGCCAACCTGTTGGATGCCGAGAGCAAGCAATGTCAGCTCAAACCCTACACCATCCTCGAGAAACAAGGTTTCCGCATCGCTGTGCTGGGTTTGATTGATCCAAACGATTGCCGTTGGCTCTCGCCCGACAACATGAAGGGCCTTACGGTGACCGACCTCGTACCTGCTGCCACCAAGTGGGTCAAGCAGATTAAGAAAGAGGAGAATCCCGACTTTATCATCGGTTTGTTTGCCGCTGGTACCCGCAACCAGAGTCTTCTGCGTGTGCCGGGCATTGATATCTTCTTCCTGGGCGCCGACCATCGCTCCTTGCCGCTCAACGACTTCCGAGTCAGTTCCGAGGGCGATTCCGTGCTCGATGTCCAACCATTCCCACGCCTCGAAGAGGTGGCTCAGGTCGATCTTCACTTGTCCAAGAAGGGTATGTTCGGTTCCGTTCATCGTTCTGCCGAGGTGAAGCGAATCCGTTTGGCTGGGTATAAGCCCGATTCCACGTTCCTGAATAAGTTCTCTGGCTGCATGAAGGAGGTGGACGACTATATGAACATGGTCATCGGCAACTTGCAGGTGCCTCTGAACTACTCTGACGCCCTCTTCGGTCCTTCGGCTTTGGTCGATTTGATGCATGACGTGCAGAAGGAAGCAACGGGTGCGCAGATATCCATCACGAACAATTGTGCCGAGGAGGTCGATTTCCTGCCAGGACCATTCACCGTGAACGATCTCTTCCATCTCTACAAGTACAACTACAAGTTCTGGGTCATCCCTATGAAGGGCAAGGAGATACAGAACTTCATGGAGGCAGCTGCCACGGCTCAGTTCAATCAGATGGAGCAGGCTACCGACCATATTCTGGCCTTCCGTTTCAACGACTTCAAGGAGGTCATCATTGGCCCGAATGGTCCTGAGATGAATCAGTTGAAGTACAAGTATTGCAGCCTTTCGGGTGTCCGCTATACGGTCGATGTCACCAAGCCGAAGGGGGAACGCATCACCATCTTAGGTTTGAGCGATGGCACAGAGTTCGACCCCGAAAAGACCTATAGCGTCGTCATGAACGAGTATCTGGCTTGCGGTGGCGGCAACTACATCTTCCAGATGGGATGGAAACGCGATACGGCTTTGAATGCCTTGATTTCTCAAAGTCAGTATGATGCCCGTACCTGCTTCATCAACTACCTCCGTGATCGCAAGAGTATCAAGCCTCAGCCTTCCTCCGATTGGTCCATCATCCCTGCTGACTTCTGCAAGAAGGCACGTGAGACCGATGCCAAGATTCTCCAGCGTTTCATGTCTCCGATGTAATTCATCCTTTTTAGTAGTTGCTCCCAAGGGGCTCTAATATTTATTTCCTATAACAGCGGACTAAGACAATCACCTTTGTGTCTTCGTCCGCTGTTTCTTTTGACATAGTTCTCTTTCCGCGGAGCTTCTACCTTTTTGCTACCTTCTTTCTCCCTTTTTGCTCCCTTTTAAAGGTAGAAACTTGATGGTATCTCAATTGGAGGGAGTCGGAAGGAAAGGAGGATGAACGTACCGTCAAGGGTGCGACTAAAGAGGGCAGTCGCCAGAATGTATGTCCGTTGCTATGGGGAAAATTTGTCATTGAGGTGCCACCTCGGACAAAGATGTACTTCACGAATAACAAACCTGAAAGTGAAGTCGTCTTCTCACGAGAGACAAAACTCCAATATCTGTCATCGAAAATCGGTACGACAAAAGACAATGGAACTTCTGTAGATCATGTAATCATTCGATGCCGCATAATTCAATAAAAAAAATGGAGTGAAATTATCGCTCCTTTTTTTTATATAAACCTTCTCTGCCTGCTCTTTCTTCATTCTCATGGAAGTTGGCATAGGTAGGATTTATCAGATAATTGCCTTTGACAAACTTGCCATCGAACTTGTCTATTACGTCCGTTATTTCTTTAGGCAGATAGCTGCGAGCCTTATTCACCATATCATCAGGGATGTCGAAATAAGCTCCAGCCAAAGAGCCTACAATAGCCGCCAATGTATCACTATCGCCTCCATAGAAAACGGCACGACGGATAGCCTCCTCGAATGACTGAGAATGGAGGAATAGGTACACAGCTAAAGGAACGCACCCTTGGCAAGTCATATCGAACTCCCCCTTCTTTGGCAGGTTAGTGCCATGAGTAGAGTCGAAATTCTTGTAGGAATAGCTGCAACTCTCAAGAACTGCCCCAGGCGCTATTTCCTGAGGTAGATACAATAGTTCATTAACTGCAATCGCGATGAATTGCGCCCCCCTTATTCCTTCCGGATGAGAGTGGCTGCATTCCGCTGACTTCTTGGCTTCCAAATAGATATCCCAATTTTGACCGCCAGGCGACACATACCCAATCGGTGACACCCTCATGGCAGCACCGTTCCCGTAGCTGTTGTATGGCGTTGGGTCCTCGTAGATCCAACGGCCGAAAGCCGTGCCGAACATGTCGCGTTTCTCCGGGTAACGACGTCCCCACTCCACCAGGCTGTCCTTGTACGGGATGCCTCTCAGTATGGCATCGCAATGGCCACCGTGCAGATGGTGTCATCGGTGAAGGTGCTCCCCTTCGGGAACAGTTTGAAATTGTAGTCTCGGGTGTTGTTGAACTCATAGGTGCTACCGACGATGTCACCTATGATGGCTCCTATCATACTTTTCACAATTGTCAAGTTTTAGTTGTTGTGTGCAAATATAACACATTATTTTGTATTATCAAAATAAAACGATAGAAAAGTGAATTTCCATGCTGAAAAACATATATATCAGTGACAAATAGCAAGTTATAGTTGTACGTATGCCCGGCAGCTTATGAGCTTGCCTTTGGCATCGCGTTTGTGCTCGGTGTTGCCAATACGGTTCCACCCGAAGGTGATGGCGTGGCGCAGCCCTTCGGGACTTGACAGCAGGCGAATCTCGGCATCGAGGTACACCTGTTCGTCCTTCGAGCGTGAGCGGGCGCGGCGCACGAATTCTTCGAGCAGGGGCAGCAGTTTCCTGGCTCCGTTCATCTCGAAGCTCTCCAGACGGAGGTTGATGGGTTTGTCGGCAGGTTTCATGTTGCAATGTGTATTTATGTCAAACAGCAAAGGTGGCATTCCCAGGCTTTCCGAACGTGCGCAACCACAGACATGCAATATGGGTCAGGCCAAACTTTTGAGGGAATGAGATACATGTCTTCCGTGCGTAGAGTAGATTATTTCCGTGGGCATTGCTGCTACCACATACCACCTTTGCCTTTTTAGGTTCCGGTGGTGGTCAGTGCCGTGCAGTCAGGGCATCGGCAAGTTTAAAGGATATCCTAACCGCCTCTTGCTCCTCCTATATCATTTATATATTGAACTATGAGGTAGGATCAGCTAAAATAGTGCCGATTATCAGCCTATAGGAACGGTTGTCCGCTAAATAGTCATACAAAGAGGGGGGGGGCTTGCTTTGCAAAAAAATAAAAAAGTTACCGATTCATAGACCTCTTAGGTACATTTTTTTTAAAATATTTTTTAGCGGACAGCAATAGTTTAAAACTAAAATGACACTCATGACACCCGCCCCCTGAAATGAAAAAGGGGAGTGTAATAAATAAAAGGCATCTCAGGGAAACCTTGAGATGCCTTAATTATTGAAACAGAAGTAAGTTGCTTCTTAATCCGTAAATGATTAAGGAGTAACGGATTACTTCTGGTGCTCGAGCTTGAGGGTGATGGTTGGCTGATCGCAGACCTCGCTAGGACCGAAGTACTGGATAGGACCAGGATATACGAAGCAGGTGTTGGTAGCCCACTCGGTACGCTTGCTGATGAAGTACTTGAATGGAGCGCCGTCCAACTCAACGAGAGCCTTGCGGATGACAGGCTTCATCTCGCCGTTACGCTTCTCCATGTTCATCATCATGGTGATAGGAATACCACCAGCTACCCATTCGTCAACAGGCTTAGAGGTGTTCTTGATAGATGACATGTAGCCAGTCTTGCCAGCAGCCATCAACATAGAGGCATTGAAGCCAAGGCTGTAGCAGTAGTCAGCATCGAAGTTAGAAGGAGCTGCGCAACGGCCTTCGTAACCGAAGAAGTGGTGCTGGGTAGCGAACTTGCCGTTGTACTTGCCCTCCTTCTTCCACTCGGCGAGCTTCTTGCCGACCATTTCGGCGAGGAGCTGCTCGGTCTCGATAAGGCTGACCTGAACGTTGCCGTGTGGGTCGCGCTCCAGAGCCAACTGACGTGAAACGGCTACTGGGAGAGACTTGAAGATAGCGGCATTCTCGGCTGAGAGCTTAGAGAGCACGTAGTCAATCTTCTTGTCGTCGGCAACCATGTCGAAGTCTGCCTGGTTAGCAGCCAACATATCGTTGAGCTCAGCGATGAGCTTCTTGATAGCTGGGATGAACTCGATGAGACCCTCTGGAACGAGGACAACACCATAGTTCATGCCGAGGTTAGCACGCTCGGTAACGATCTCTGCGATATAGGTAACAACGTCGTCCAGAGTCTGGTTCTTGGCCTCAACCTCCTCACCGATGAGGGTAACGTTAGGATGCGTCTGGAGAGCGCACTCGAGAGTAACGTGAGAAGCTGAACGACCCATCAACTTGATGAAGTGCCAGTACTTCTTGGCCGAGTTACAGTCGCGCATGATGTTGCCGATAACCTCTGAGTAAACCTTGGTAGCGGTGTCGAAACCGAATGAAGTCTCAATCTCGCTGTTCTTGAGGTCACCGTCGATGGTCTTAGGACAACCGATGACCTGTACACCTGCCTTGATAGCCTTGTAGTACTCAGCGAGGACGCAAGCGTTGGTGTTAGAGTCATCACCACCGATGATAACGAGAGCCTTGATATCCAAAGCCTTCAGGATCTCGAGACCCTTGTCGAACTGCTCTTTCTTCTCGAGCTTGGTACGACCCGAACCGATGATGTCGAAACCACCGGTATTGCGGTACTCGTCGATGATGTCGGCGGTAAGTTCGATATACTTATGGTCAACCAATCCGCCAGGGCCGAGGATGAAACCATACAGCTTGTTGTTAGGATTGAGCTTCTTGATGCCGTCGAAGAGGCCAGAGATGACATTGTGACCGCCAGGAGCCTGACCACCAGACAGGATAACACCTACGTTCATCTGAGCTGTCTGCATCTTGCCCTCGACTGGCTCGAAGGTGAGGTAAGGCATACCGTAGGTATTAGGGAAGAGTTTCTTAACTTCAGCCTGATCGGCTACTGACTGTGTAGGAGCACCCTCTACAGCCTTCAACGCGCCACGCAGAGCCTTTGGAAGTTTAGGCTGGTAGGCAGCACGTGCAATTTGAAGTGCGCTTTTTTCCATATAAAAAAATATTGTTTTGGTTAAAAGGAATCGAAAAAAGAATTAAAAGAAGTGAAAGGAAATTGACAAGGAAGTGAAAGGGTCCTCGCAGCGAACAGAACGATTGATAATCGTTCAGCGAGAAGACGAGGCTTTAGCCGAGGGGCAAGGTGACAGGGACGTTTGTTGGAGTGGCCAATCTAAATCCGCCAATCAATAACTATCCACTTGACTTGCCCATCTTGCCTTCTTCCACTTTTCACTACGCTCAACGGAATTGGGTGGGAGATAGATAAATAATCTGGCTGTTCCCGATGGGGAGTAGAGAATTTATCTTTTCGCCACCCTTCGGTGAGGGTATTATGAGCCTTCGGTAAAGGTATTATGTCCGTATAGGAAAAATAATCTACCGACCGAACCGATAAGCAGAAAAGACCACTATCAGAACTTACCGATGTGCACCTTCTCCCATTGGAGCTTGTCGGTGTCGTATGGTTTGCGTTCCTCGTTCGGATGGCCGATGCTGATGACGCTCAACACCTCGTATTCGGCAGGAATGCCCAGCAACTGCTGGACGTTGAAGTTGGCGGTGTTGCCATTGGCATCATATCGGTTGCGCATCTGAATCCACACAGCACCCAACCCGAGGTCGGCGCATTGGAGCAGGATCTGGTGCGAAGCAATGGAGCAATCCTCCACCCAGGTGTCGCTCTCCTCCGGATTGGCACAAACAACGATGGCCAATGCTGCATCGGCAATGGGTGCGGCACCGGCTTCTTTGGCTTCAGAAAGGGATTTGAGGACGGCCTTGTCTTCGACGACGATGAAGTGCCAGGGGTTCTTACGCTTGCCCGCAGGGGACATCAGAGCGGCTTCCAGAATGAGTCGGACTTGCTCCGGATTCAACAATTCGTCGGTGTATTTCCTGTAACTGCGACGGTGGATGACGAGGTCGTGAAAACAATTCATAGCAGGATATTATTTGTTTTTTGCGGGTGCAAATGTACTGATTTCCCCCGAAAAAAACAAGAATTTAGCCAAAAAATGCTAATAAATTTGTGCGTTTAGATAAAATTAAATATCTTTGCGCGTTATTCATAAGAATTATTCGTTACATACAAAATGAAAAAGACCCTTATTCCGCTGTTTTTTGCCGCTGTTTCGATGGCAGCAAACATGCAAGCCAAGGACAACGACCCTGTTGTTATTACCGTGAATGGCCAAAAAGTGTTGCGTTCAGAATTTGAGTACTTCTATAACAAGAACAATGACCAAGATGTTGCGGAAGAGAAGACCTTCGACGAATATGTCGATCTCTTTGTCAACTACAAGCTGAAGGTGCAGGAGGCACTTTCCCGTGGCATCGATACTACCCAAGCATACATCAATGAGTTGGCTGGCTACCGCAAGCAGTTGGCCGAACCCTATCTCTATAACGATAGTTGGAAGGAGACCGCCGTGCAGGATATCCTGAACAATCGTGCCTACGAGGTTCATGCCGCTCATATACTTATTTCTTTGAAGGAGGATGCCACTCCTCAGGAGGTAGCCGCAGCTCAAGCTAAGTTGGACAGCATCCAGATGCAACTGAATGCCGGTGCTCCGTTCGACAGTTTGGCTCGTGTGGCCAGCCAAGACCCCTCGGCCGTACAGAACGGTGGCGACTTGGGATATTTCTCGGTTCTCCAGATGGTTTATCCTTTCGAGGAGGCAGCTTTCAATACTCCCGTTGGACAGGTGTCCCAATGCCGTAGCAAGTTCGGCCTTCACTTGTTGAAGGTCATCGACAAGCGTGAGTCGAAGGGTGAGGTGCTGGTGGCTCACATCATGAAGATGTTCCCTCGTGGCATGGCCAAGCAACAGGCGATGCAGCAGTCGAAGGCTTTCATCGACTCGGTTTATGCCCGCATCGAGGCAGGAGAGGATTTTGCTGCTTTGGCCGCCAAGTGCAGCGATGACCAATATACGGCCAAGAACGGCGGTGCTTATCCTTGGCTCAACAGCAGCGCCCGTTTCCCCCAGGAGTGGTTGGACGTGGCTTTCGGCTTGAAGAAGGGCGAAGTGTCTCGTCCATTTGCTACCGACTTCGGTTGGCACATCATGAAGCAGTTGGACACCCGCAAGGAGGCTCCTGCAGACAGCGCCTATCTGGCTCAGTTGAAGGAGGTAGTGGAGCGCGACCCTGCCCGCAAGGAGCACTACATCAAGCAGATCGAGGATGGCTGGATGCGTACGGAGGGCCTCAAGGTGAACGAGAAGATGCTCGCCAATAAGAACCGCACCAAGGTGCTGATGACCATCGGCAAGAAGAAATATACATTAGCTCAGTTCGATGCCTTCGGACAGACCAAATATGGTGAGAATGTCGAGGTCGTTCCTGTCGCTCAGCGTCTGGACGAATGGAAGCGTGCCGAAATCACCGCATACATGGATGCCACGCTGGAGGAGCGTAATGCCGACTTCAAGCACTTGTACAAGGAATACCACGACGGCATCCTGCTCTTTGACGTGGCAGGTGGCGAGGTTTGGGACAAGGCGGCTCAGGACACCGTTGGTTTGCGCCAGTATTTTGCTGCCCATCGTAGCAAGTATGCTTGGGATCAACCTCGTTTCAAGGGCGCTTTCATCGAGTGTGCCGACGACGAGTTGCTGGTTGCGGCTCTCAAGAAGATATATGACAACTGCTCGGACATTCAGGAGTGCGCCAACCAGGTGCGTGCCACCATCTTGAAGGACACTATCTTGACGCCTAACCCCAAGCAGCCACGTTTCCACATCGTCAACGGCCTCTATGCTCCTGGCGACAACAATACTGTCGATCGCCTCGAACTCAAGTTGGACGTACCTGCCAAGGAACCTCGTTCGACCATGCCTGTCCAGATGACTTATGGTAAGGTGCTGAAGGATGGCCCTGAGGAGATGGAGGATGTGCGTGGCGCTGTGGTGGCCGACTACCAGAACGAACTGGAGGAGCAATGGTGCAAGCAGTTGCGTGCCAAGTATCCTGTGACTATCAATCGTGCCGAATTGGATAAGATCAAGAAGTGAGGAAATTTCTTCAATTGATAATTGACAATTGATAATTGATAGAGTTTCTCACAACCTCAAAACCTCACAACCTCATAACCCCATAACCTCACATTATGAAAAGAACGCTGTTGTCCGCTTTGGTCATGTTGCCGATGATGCTTCTGATGTCTTGTCAGGAGCAGGATAAGGGTTTGTTGGCTCAGGTGGGGGAAGATAAACTCTACCTGCGCGATGTGCTGTTGCAGATGCCGCTGAAGTACTCGGCTGATGATAGTGTGCTGTTTGTCCGCAACACGGTGGACGAATGGATTACCGAACAGCTTCTTTACCAACAGGGTTTGCGTAATGTGCAGAATCTGGAGGAGTTGGAGGCGCAGGTGCAACGTTATCGTCGCGACTTGATTGCCCGTACCTACCAAGCCGAGCGTCTGGCCATCTTTGCCGACGAGGTGTCGGAGGACGAGTGTATGGCCTTCTACGAGAAGAACAAGTCGCAGATGCGCCTCAAGGAACCGCTCATTCAGGCGGTCTTCATCAAGTTGCCCAACAATTCGACCAAGATCAAGCAGATCAAAGAGTGGCTTACCCAAATGCTGAATGGCAATATGGACCATGCAGATGAATTGGATAAGTTCTGTCTGGAGCGTGCATCGCACTATGACTTCTTCATGGAGCAATGGTCGGACTTCCGCCGCATCACGGATTATGTGGAGTTGAAACCCTATGATCTGTATCGTTTCGGCAGTCATCAGGTGCTGCAACTCAAGGATGGCGATTACACGTCGCTAATTCTTATCAACGAGTTCCGACAGAAGGGAGAGGAGATTCCCTTCGAGGTGTGCAGCAACGTCATTCAGGAACAACTGATCGAGGAGAAACAGAGCAATTTCCGCAAGAAGTTGCAACTGGAATTGCGTGATGAGGCTTTACGAACCGGATTATTAATTCTTAAATAATATATGAAAAAATATTTATTCACATTAACTGCCCTTTTGGCCTCGGGTTTGACCCTTGCCCAGGAAGTCGATAACGTCATCGACGAAGTGATTTGGGTCGTGGGCGATGAGGCTATTCTTCGAAGTGAGGTAGAGCAGGAGCGTAAGCGTATGCTGTATCAAGGTGAAAAGATTGAGGGCGATCCATACGGCATCATCCCAGAGCAGATGGCCATTCAGAAACTCTTCATCAACCAAGCTATCCTCGACTCTATCGAGGTGAACGATGAACAGGTGAACCAGCAGGTCGACGCCCAGGTGAATTATATGATTCAGCAGATTGGCTCTAAGGAAAAACTGGAGGAGTATTTCGAGAAGCCTTTGAGCGAAATACGTGCTGAATATCGTACTACGATTAAGAACCAGAGCATCGTCCAGCAGGAGCGTGCTCACCTCACGGAGGATGTGTCGGTTACGCCCAGCGAGGTGCGTATGTTCTACGAGCAGTTGCCTAAGGACAGCATCCCCTTCATTGCTACGCAGGTAGAGGTGCAGATTATTGCCCTCCAGCCACATATTGCTCAGCAGACCATCGATGGCATCAAAGCCCGTCTGCGTGACTATACGCAACGTGTCACCAGCGGAGAGAGCCAATTCTCGACCTTGGCCATTCTCTATAGCGAAGACCCGGGTAGCGCTCCTTTGGGTGGTGAATTGGGTTTCCGTGCCCGTAATGCTTTCGTGCCGGAGTTCTCGAACGTCGCTTTCCAGTTGACCGACCCTTCGCGTGTGTCGAAGATTGTCGAGACGGAGTTCGGCTTCCACATCATCCAGCTCATCGAGCGCCGTGGCGACCGTGCTAACTTCCGTCATATCTTGTTGACGCCTAAGGTTTCGGCCAAGGAGATGCAGGATGCGCGTGCCACGCTCGATACCATCAAGATGGAACTCGACTCGGCCAAGTTCACCTTCGAGGAGGCTGCCAAGTTCCTCTCCAGCGACAAGCACACCAAGAACAGTTCGGGTTTGATGACCAGTCAGCGTACGGGTGCTGCCCTCCAGTTCATGGACGAATTGCCCAGCGAGGTGGCTCGTCTGGTGGCCAACATGAAGGTGGGCGAGATTTCTCAGCCGTTCAACATGAAAGACCCTCACACTTCCCGCGACCAGGTGGCTATCATCAAGTTGCGCAAGCGTGTCGAGGGTCACAAGGCTACTTACTACGAGGATTACCAGACCTTGAAGCAACTCTATCAGGAGCACGTCGAGGAGCAGGTCATCGACCAGTTCATCCGCGAGAAGCAGAAGGAGACCTATTGCAAGATCAAACCAGGGTGGGAGAAGTACTCCTTTAAGTACCCAGGTTGGGGTCAGACAGGTAAATAATTGTCAAGAAACAGGTAACATCAAATCATTCATACCCAAATAGAAGTCGCCCAGAATGAAACGACTATTCTTATATATGCTGCTCTGTTTGCCGATGTTGTCGTGGGCACAATCCCAACAACCGAGGCAGACGGTTCGGAAGATATACTTGGAACACGCAGACACCATTGCTTTTGACAAGAAAGTGGATCAGGAGCGTCAGGTCCTGCGTGGTAAAGTGTTGTTCCGACAGGACAGTATATGGATGAAGTGTGATAGTGCCTATTTCTATCAGAGCCGGAACTCGTTCAAGGCCTTCAGTCACGTGCATATGTGGGAGGGTGATTCCCTGCGCATGTGGTGCGACTCCCTGTCGTACGATGGCGATTCTATGATTGGTGAGTTGTTCGACCATGTCCGCATGTACCACAACGAGACGCAACTTCATACCGATTACCTGATTTACTACCGTCTGGAGAAGAAGTCACACTATTCGGAGGGCGGTTGGATTGCCGACCCCGAGAACCATCTGGTGAGCGACTTGGGTTGGTACTATACCGATAGCCGAAAAGCCGACTTCCGCAAGAACGTCATCATGCGTAACTACGACTTCTCGAAGTTGTCGCCCAAACCTGCCTGCCCAGATGTCGAGAGCACTTCCTATCGGCCGCAATACACCCTCTACAGCGATACGCTCCAGTACAGTTTCTTGTCCGATAGTGCTTGGGTGTTGGGCCCTTCTCGTATCGTGAACGACTCCGCCACGCTCTTCACCGACTTGGGCATCATCAATACGGCATCGGACAAAGTGTGGTTGTACGACCATTCGCACGTCGAGAGCCGTGGTCGATATGCGGCTGCGGATACTTTCTATTACGACATCAAGCAGGGGATAGGCGATGCCTACGGACGTTTCTCGGTGTTCGACACTTTGCAACACATGAGCGTCTATGGCGACTATTGCCATTATGTCGATTCTCCACAGGTCATGATCATCACCCAGAAAGCTTTGGCCAAGGAGTTCTCTACGCCCGATACGCTCTATCTGCATGCCGACACCATCAAGAGTTATACGGCGATGCGTGAGCGGAAAGTGGCTCGTCCGCAAGAGGAGATGAACGACAGCATCGTGCCCCTGGAGGTGGAGTTTGACCTGGTGACGGATACCATCCATTACCTCACTTGCCACTATAACGTACGTTATTATAGGAGTGACCTTCAGGGTGTTTGTGACTCGTTGAACTACAATCACAACGACTCGTTGGCCACCTTCATTGGTAATCCCGTCATGTGGAACGAGCATTATCAGATAACGGGCGATACCATCTTTGCCTATATGGCCGATGGGGGTGGTTTGTCGCGCGTGCTGATTCATGAGAACGCTTTCCTGGCCCTCCAGCACGATACAATTCACTACGACCAGATATCGGGTAGCCACCTGATTTGCTATTTCGACTCTTCGCGCATCGAGCGTATGGACATGTCGGGCAACGTGCAAACCATCTTCTATCCTGAAGAGGGCGGTAAGAATGGGGAAGAGAAGGTCTTGATTGGATTGAATCAGGTTATTGGTAATTACCTGAGCATCTGGTTCAAGAACCAGAAGATGGATCATCTCAAGATCTGGCCACAACCTATCGGTTCGTTGACTCCCTTGCCGTTGATTACCTCGGACCTCCTTTATCTGGAGGGTTTCCGTTGGATGGATTACCTTCGCCCCATCTCGCCCGAAGATGTATTCCGCGACATCCGCATGAAGGAGGAGGACCAGAAGGAGACCATACGTCTCTTCAACGACGATGAGTTGAACGGTTGGTAAGGCAATCAGAGAGTGTGCCGATGCCTGGTGAAGAAATAACCCTATAATTAAATGTAATATGAGTATTTTCACAGTAGAAAAACCGAAGCGCTTCGAGCGTCAGCCACGTTTCGGTAATGAACGAAAAGAATACCTTGAGCAACGTAAACGTCAGATCATGCGTGAGGAGGGACTCCTTCCCATGGAACAGGATCATGCCGAGGAACTGATTCGAGGCAAGTTCTTTGAAAGTACTTCTCACGTACGTCGCCGACAAGAGAAGGAGGCGGATGAGGGACCTAACTATCGCTCCAAACGACTGGTTCGTATGCTTGTTTGGCTTATCGTCCTCGTCGTCTTGCTCCATTGGCTCATCAAGACCGTCTATTTTGCCAATTAAATAGAGAAGGAGGTCTTTCTCTACGAAATGTTTTTCCCAATAAGAGGCTCTGTCAATCATGGATATCATTCATTTACTTCCAGATTCTGTTGCTAATCAGATAGCCGCCGGTGAGGTGGTTCAGCGTCCAGCATCTGTAATCAAGGAGTTGCTGGAGAATTCTATTGATGCTGGAGCCACCCAGGTGCAGATCATCCTCCGCGAGTCGGGCAAGGAACTGATTCAGGTGATTGACAATGGTAAGGGTATGTCGCCCACGGATGCGCGTATGGCTTTCGAACGACATGCCACCAGCAAGATAACCAAGGCAGCCGACCTTTTTGCTCTCCATACGATGGGTTTCCGAGGAGAAGCGTTGGCAAGTATTGTGGCTGTAGCCGAGTTGGATGTCCGTACGCGAAGACCTGAGGATGAGTCGGGCGTACATCTTCGCATGGCGGGAAGCCGTCTCGTTTCGCAGGAGGCAACCGTATGTCCTGTAGGTACCAATATCGAGGTGCGTAACCTATTCTACAACGTGCCTGCTCGCCGCAACTTCCTCAAGAGCAACCAGACGGAGCTCTCGAATGTCATCACGGAGATCCAGCACGTGGCTTTGGCTTATCCGCACGTTGAGTTCTCATTCACCCACAACGATGCTCCCCAGTTCCAATGGCCAGGGGGCACTTTCAAGCAACGTATCCTTCAGGTTTTCAATAAGTCGTTGGGTCAGCAGCTCATCCCCATTGGGGTCGATAATGAATTGATGAAGATTGAGGGATTTGTTGGCCAACCCGAATGTGCCCGCAAGAAAGGCGCTTTGCAATATTTCTTCGTGAACAACCGCTACATGCGGCATCCCTATTTTAACAAGGCGGTGGCTGAATGTTTCCAGGGGTTAATCCCCGAGGGTTCGTCGCCGAATTTCTTCATCAACTTGAGTGTCGATCCTGCCACGATAGACGTGAACGTACACCCAACCAAGACGGAGATTAAGTTCCAGAACGAGGCGGCTCGTTGGCATATCCTCATGGCTACGGTACGTGAGGCGTTGGGCAAGTTCAACGCCGTTCCTGCCATCGACTTCGACCAGGAGGATGCTCCCGAGATTGAACCCTACGACCCTTCTGCTCCGTTGCCCGACGAACCTAAGGTGAACTACAATTCCGACTACAATCCTTTCCGCAAGTCATCGGCGCTCACCAATTGGCAAACCCTTTACGCCGATTTCTCGGCCGAGAAGGGTGAATCGAAGCCTGCTGTTTCTTCTTCCGCATCCGTAGGAGGGGGGACGTTGCATAGCCGCTTGTCTTCGTCGTTGCACAGTTCAAGTTTGGTATCGCGCATGAACGATTCGCAGGAGTCGGTGGCTCCAGAGGGAGTACAAACCCTTTCAAGCAAGTTGGCTACCGTCTTTGACGATGTGCCGAACTACCAGGAGGAGGCTATGCCTACCGACCCGAAGGCTTCGATGCCGACGCTCGACTTGCAAAAGAGCACCTATCGCAAGTATCTGCAAGTTGCCAATGCCTACATCGTGGCAAGCAGCAAGAAGGGGATGTTGCTCATCGATCAGCATCAGGCACATGTAGCGATTCTGTATGACCGATATATTCATCAGATTCAGAACCGCCAGGGAGTCACCCAGCAGGAACTTTTCCCAGAGGTGTTGGAGATACCGATGTGCGACGTTCCTATTCTGGAGGGTATCTTGCCTCAATTGCGTTTCCTGGGCTTCGACTTGGATAACTTAGGAGGAGGAAGCTTTGCGGTGAATGGCAAACCTGCTTCGTTGGACAAATCCATCGACATCCACGAATCCATCCGTCAGATGTTGGAGATTGCTAAGGAGGAGAGCAACAACCTCTCGCAATCGTTGGATAGCAAACTGGCGCTCAAACTTAGTCGTATGCAAGCCATTCCGCGCGGAAAGGTGCTTTCGGAAGAGGAGATGGCACAGTTGGTCGATACGCTCTACGAGTTGCCGGAGCATACCTATACGCCCGATGGTCGAGTCATCGTCTCCCAGCTCTCTTTGGAGGAGATTGCCTCTCATTTCTGAGTCATTTCTCTTCCTGTATCGTTAAATCTATTAAACTCCTAAACAGATATGAAGGCCGCCATTTGTCTTCAACCCTACATACCTATTCGTTCTTCGGCTTCCGAGGCAGCCGAGATGGTGAATCAATTGATTTTTGGTGATACGTTCCGCATCTTGGAAGAGGTTCCAAGGTGGTATCGCATTATCCGCGATTACGATGACTACGAGGGATGGGTGGATTGGAAGACCGTCAGCTTCTTGTCCGACCAGGATTATCTGAAGTACAACATGCAGGCAAGTACCGCCTTGCTGTTGCGTCAACCCTATAATGTCATCTCGCGCAATACGGCTGGACAATCGGTCAGTTTGCATCTGTCGTGGGGTAGCCGTATCTTCAACTTGGACGATATGGGCATCTCTTTCCACATGCAAGGCATCCGCTTCGATGTGCCCAACATGACCTATGTCAATCCTGTGAATGCCACCAGCATGTCGCGCACGGCATGTGCCAAGTATCTCATCCAACAGGCGCAGATGTTGGTCAACGTACCCTACCTGTGGGGTGGTTGTACGGCTTTCGGCTTCGACTGCTCGGGCTTCACCCAGACACTTTATCGTTTCATCAACATCCGTATGCCGCGTAATGCTTCCCAGCAAGCTTTATTGGGCGAGGAGGTGAAATATGAAGAGCGTGCTTGTGGCGATCTGGCATTCTTCAATCATGGTGAGGCCGATGGCCATATCTCACATGTCGGTGTGTGCGACGATCAAGGTCGTATCTTGCATTGTTCGGCCTCTTTGCACTATGATGAATTCCGTCCTGAGGGTATCTGGAGCACCGAACGCAACGAGCTGACCCATTCGTTGGTCATCATCAAACGTTACTTCTGATGGCCGCCTTCCGGTTCGCAGAAGAAATCCGTTTTTGTAGAAGAACTACATTCTATTCATTCTATGGAAAATATTGAACAACTATATCATCTTTATTTGGAGCATCCAGAGGTGACAACGGATAGCCGCAAATGTACGTCCGGAAGCATCTTCTTTGCCCTGAAGGGTGAACGCTTCGATGGCAATCAATATGCCGCAGAGGTGTTGGAGAAGGGGTGCGCCTATGCTGTGGTGGATGGCGTCCAGGTGGTGCCATCAGGCGATGACCGTTATTTCCTGGTGCCCGATGTCCTGACCGCTTTGCAGCAATTGGCGGCTTTCCATCGCCAACACCTGACCATTCCCGTCATCGGCATTACGGGTACGAACGGCAAGACCACGACGAAGGAGTTGACCTGTGCCGTCCTCTCCCAGAAATATAAAGTATTGGCCACGCAGGGCAACCTCAACAATCAGATTGGCGTACCGTTGACTTTGCTGAGCATCCGTCCCGAGCACCAGATAGCTATTGTCGAGATGGGTGCCAATCATCCTATGGATATTGCCGACCTCTGTGCCATTGTCCGTCCCGATTATGGCATCATCACCAATGTGGGAAAGGCCCATCTGTTGGGCTTCGGAAGTCTGGAGGGGGTTGTAGCGGCTAAGACGAAACTCTACGACTCTCTGCGTCTGACAGGAGGAACGGCATTTGTCGATGCGGGCAACGCTCTGTTGATGCCTAAGGCACAAGGGATGAAGACCATCCTTTATGGCGAAGGTGCCGAGGTGCGGGGTACGATGATCGATTGCTCGCCTTACCTCCATGTGAACTTGTCTATAGGTGCCGAACAGGTAGATATCCATACGCATCTGATTGGCAATTACAATCTGATCAACGTGACGGCTGCTTCGGCCATCGGTCATCATTTCGGCGTGTCGAACGAACAGGTCAAGCGTGCTATTGAGGAGTATTGTCCGCAGAACATGCGCTCTCAGTTGATTGACTTAGGTCACGACAATTATCTGGTGCTGGATGCCTATAATGCCAATCCAACCAGTATGATGGCGGCTATCCAAAGTTTTGTCGAGAATACCAATCCCCATAAGAACCTTATCTTGGGCGATATGCGCGAGTTGGGCGAAGATTCGTCCAAGGAACATCTGCATGTGCTCCGACACTTGGCTGCGTTGAATCGGAAGTTCGATAGCATCCTGTTGATAGGACAGGAGTTTACCTCTGCCTTTGTGCAACTCTCCGATGCCGAAGCCGCTTCGTTGGCCGTTCATACCTTACGTTGCTATCGGGATGTTGAGAGTTTGTGCAACGATGAGGATGTCTTGGCTCAAATGTGTGGTGCAACGTTGGTGAAAGGTTCGCGCGGCATTCAGTTGGAAAAGGTGCTGCAATCGTTTGGCGTTGCCAAAGCTTGATATGCATATAGAATTGTAGAGCATGAAATTATATTTATTGCGTCATGGAGAAACCGACTGGAACAAAGCTGGTCGTTTTCAAGGTCAGACAGATATCCCTTTGAATGATGCTGGTCGAGAGTTGGCCCGCATCACCCGTCGGAACATGCCTCCGGTCAAGTTCGACAGGGTCTATTGTTCCCCCCTCCAGAGAGCCGTCGAGACGGCCAAAATCTTCTTGGAGGGCGATTTCCCTTTGGAGCAGATTCGTTACGACAAACGTATCATCGAGATTTCCTTCGGCGAACAGGAGGGTGCCATCATTCAGCAAGCCAAGGATGACCCTACGCACCCGATGTTCAACATGCTTTGGCATCCGGAGGCGTACGAACCCAAAGGCAACGCCGAATCGTTCGCTCAGGTAGTGGAGCGCGCCAACGACTTCTTGCAACATGAGATCCTTCCGTTGGAGAAGGAGTGCGAGAATATCCTTATCGTCGCTCATGGTGCCCTGAACCGTTCCTTGGTGGTGGCCGCTGGGCATAAGGAGATTAAGGACTTCTGGGGAGCTCGCTATTACAATTGTTGTGTCACGACGTTGGAGGTGAAGGATGGCAAGATTGATTTGCTCAAGGAGGCCGAGGTCTTTTACGATACGTCCAACTTTTTCGCCGTTACGACAAAATAAATCAACTTTCTCAAACTCAAGTTAAGGGCAATTGAAGGCTGTATTAGCGGCGCGAATGCGCCCATTAGCCAACTCATTTATAAATCTTGCGAAACTTTAATAAGCTTATGAGAGTAGTCATACAACGTGTGCGTCATGCTTCGGTCACGATAGAGGGAACCTTGAAATCTCAAATCGGGCAAGGACTCTTGATTTTGGTGGGCTTCGAGGCTGCTGATACGCAGGAGGACGTCCAATGGATGACGCGCAAGGTCTTAGGGCTCCGCATCTTCAACGATGAACAAGGAGTCATGAACCGTTCGGTGCTCGATGTTCAAGGCGAGATATTGATTGTCAGCCAGTTCACCCTCCATGCCATGACGGCGAAGGGCAACCGTCCCAGTTATATCCGTGCCGCAGGGCATGACATAGCCATCCCTTTGTACGAATCGTTCCTGAAATGTGTTTCTGAGGGGCTTGGCAAGGAGGTCGGTTCGGGTCAATTCGGTGCCGACATGCAGGTCGATCTGTTGAATGATGGTCCTGTCACCATCTGTATGGACTCGAAGAACAAAGAATGAGTTTTTCTATAATCACATCACTTTATAACTATTTATAACTATGAAAAAGACATTGCTTACAATTCTGACGTGTTTGTGTTCGGTGTTCGTGCTTCCCGCGCAGTTGCATTATCACTTTGCCGATCGGGAAGAGGGATTACGGCATCTGGAGGCCGACTCAGCTTATTTCCTGGGTTTGTCCAAAAACAATATCGCTTGGAGGGCGAGGAACTCCGAAGTGTCTCTGGAAGAATTGAAACTTCTGGCCAGGAACCAAATCGTGGACTTTACGAGCGAAGAGGCGCGGGAGTTGGGTATCATCGTCGATTCCATCGCAAGCATTCTTCAGCAGGTAGGGGTTGCCCTGTCTTTGCCCGACGAGATAACATTCATCAAGTCGCGCATGGGCACGGAATTTGGTGCAGGAGGATATACGCGAGGAACGGATATCTACCTTAGTAGCGATTTCGTAAGTGCTGTCATGGCACGAAAAGGAAGCGAAAGGCGTGACGCGCAGATGATACACCTGGTAGCTCACGAAATCTTCCATTGCCTCACGCGCAACAATCCTCCCTTCCGCCAAAGCATGTATAGCCTTATCGGCTTCATGGAGATGGATCACGAGATAGATTTCCCCCTTGAGTTGCGGAACTTGTTGTTGACCAATCCCGATGTGGATCGGATGGATAATTTTGCCCTCTTTACGGTTGACGGAAAGAAGCGTCCTTGTGCGCTTGTCACGATATGTCCCAAAACTTGGGAGGAGATAGAAAAGGAAAATCCGAACGCCAATCTTTTCCAATATGTGTCGGCGGCCTTGATGCCGTTGGATTCCTTGAACACGTGGTTCCCGACCTCGGCTGCCTCCGATTTCCGAGATAAGGTAGGGCACAATACCGATTATGTCATCGCGCCCGAAGAGTGTTTGGCCGATAATTTCGGTTACCTTGTCTTGGCAAAAGGGATGAATCTAAAGAATGACTCCTTCAAGTCTCCTCAACTTCTTCAAGATATCTTGGCTACTTTGCGACAATACTATCCTGCAACGAAGCAGGAATAACAAAAAAAGAAATGGAAGTTTCGTCGATGCGAGACTTCCATTTTCTTTTCGTTTATCGTCCAATCTTAGATTTCGGCAATTACTTCGATTTCGACCAAGGCATTCTTGGGGAGCGTCTTGACGGCTACGGCCGAGCGTGCAGGGAAGGGCGAAGGAATGTACTGGGCATAGAGTTCGTTGAGTGTAGCAAAGTCGCTCATGTCGGCCATGAAGACCGTCACCTTGACGAGTTTCTCCATGCTGCTGCCTGCTGCTTCTACGATGGCTTTGCAATTGCGGAGGCTTTGCTCGGCTTGGCTACGGAAGTCGTTTCCTGCCAAAGCGCCTGTGGTTGGGTCGATGCCCAATTGTCCGCTTGCATAAACGAGGTTGTTGACAACTACAGCTTGACTATATGCGCCGATAGCGGCTGGCGCGTTGGGGGTAGAGATAATTTGTTTCATATATTGTTAGGTTTTGAGGTTTATTCTGAGGTTTTAAGGTTGATATTTGAGGTTATAAGGTTTTGAGGTTCGCTTCGCTGGTGAGGTTTTGAGGTACTATTGTTGGAGAGGCTACAGGTTCTTAGAAACGTATTTGATGGCTGTTTCAAAAGTACCTTATAACCTTACAACCTCATAACCTCACAACCTTACCCCTCACAATCCATACGTCAGCGACGTGACGCTGAACGTGGTGCGTCGGTTGATTTGGTCGGCCACACTCTGCTGCTCTTTGGGGAGGGAGAGGATGAACTCCTCGTTCAACGTCTGTCCGATAGGCAGGAAGGTGTATTGTTCGTGCATCTTCTCGTCCACGATGACGGGTTCGGCCTTGCCATAACCCACAGGTTCCAGGCGGTCGGCATCGATGCCATGCTCCACCAGATAGTCACATACCGATTGGGCACGACGTTGCGAGAGTTCCAGGTTATATTCCTGCGAACCGATGCGGTCGGTGTGAGCCGAGAGTTCGATGGTGCAATAGGGGTTGTCGTTCAACATCTCCACCAGGTTGTCCAAGGCAGGGAACGACTCTTCGCGCAGACTTGCCTCGTTGTAGTTGTAGAAGATGTTCTCGACGATGACAGGTTCCGAGATGGAGGGTAGGTAGAAATCGACGATATAGTCGGCATTCTCCTCGGTGGGGTCGGAGGTGAATTGCGACTTGCGGTTCAGGTAACCCTCCTTGCCCGACATCATGACATATTCCGTCGAGCGGTCAATCTTCACCTCGTAGGTGCCGTCGGGTTTGGTGACCGACTTGAAGTTCATGCCGTTACGTCCCACGATGCGGACGATGGCCTCGGGGATAGGTTCCTCGTCGGTGTCATAGACGGTGCCACAGATGCGCACGGTGATGGAGGGCAGCAGGAACGAGTAGATGTTGTCGTATCCCTTGCCATGGTTGCGGTTGCTGCTGAACCAACCCTCCTGTTTGGCCTCCGTGTTGTGGCGGAAGGTCATGCCGAAGTCGTCGCCCGACGAGTTCATGGGTGCTCCCAGGTGTTCGACGTGCCAAGTGCCCCAATCGTCCAATCGGGCGCTGTAGAGGTCCAATCCGCCCATCGTCTCGCGTCCGTTGCTCGAGAAGTATAGGAGTCCGTCGGGCGAGAAGGTGGGGAACATCTCGTCGCCAGGCGTGTTGATGGCAGGGCCGAGGTTCTCGGGAATGCCGGGCTCTCCTTTGTCCGACATGCTGCATCTCCAGAGGTCCAACTTGCCTTCTCCGCCCTTCTGGTCGCTCACGAAGTAGAGGTATTGGCCATCGGGACTCAGGGCAGGATGTGCGTAGGTCGAGAGGGTGTCGCCCAACATGTTGAGCAACGTGCCTTTGCCCCACGAGGCATCCGAGCGTTTCGAGACATATATCTGGGGTGCACCAGGCAAACCATCGCCGCCTCCCGCACAGGTATAGAACATCGTCTGTCCGTCGGCCGAGAAGGAGGGTGTGCCCTCGTCGTACTTGCTGTTGAGGTCGCCGATTGATTCCGGTTTGCCCCATTTCCCTTTTTCGTCCTTGCGGATGACCCATATATCGCTGTACTTGGTGCCCGTGATGTTACTCGTTTCTTCGCCCGTCACCTTGTCGTTGCTCGTGGTGTAATAGAGTTCTTCGTCGTTCTCGCCCCAGATGGCAGGGCAGAACTCCGCCCTTCGGGTGTTGACCAAGGGGAAGAGCTTCACTTCGTATCTGCTGCCATCCAATTTCCATTGTGCCGACTGTGCCGCACCTTCCAGGCCCGATTTTGCCTCTTCGTCGTCGGGATGTTCCTCTAGATAGAGCTGATAGTATTTGATGGCTTCGTTGTACTTCCCCGCATGGTGCAGGCATCGGGCGATGCATAGGGGCAGGGTGGGGTTCTCCCATCCGTATCGTTCCGCATTCATATAGCCCGAAGCGGCTTGCTGGGGCATCATCAGTTTCTCGTGGACGTACCCCATGTACCAAGCCACCTCTCCACGTTTGGCTCGTTCCTCGCGCGGATTGGTTTTCCGATAGACCTGTTTCAACGTCTGCGATGCCTTGAAATATTCGCCTTTCTCGATTTCCGTCAGGGCCGTCGATAGTTTGGCCGACTTGCAGGAGACGGTCAAGAGCAATCCAGCCAGACAGGGTGTAAGCGAATATATCAGTCGTTTCATTGAATACGGGATGAGTTTAGAATGTATCTTCTAAATAACGACCTCCAGAATAAAAAATTGTCTATCCGAAAAAGTTTTTTTCTTAATATTTTGTTTTTAGCAGAAATATGACTACCTTTGCGGCCAATACTAATCATTACTCATCATTACTCAATTGAATGAAACAACTGAAATCAATCCTCTGGCAGAGTGCTTTAGTAGCAGGTTGCTTATTGTCAACTGGAGCAACTGCCGAAGCTAAAGCTACCGTGAACCACACGTTTGAAGTAGGACAGGGTACCTTCCTCCTGGATGGCAAACCCTTCGTAATCAAAGCCGCCGAGATGCACTATATGCGCATCCCACGTCCTTATTGGGAACATCGCATCCAGATGGCCAAGGCATTGGGAATGAACGCCGTTTGTATCTATATCTTCTGGAATCAGCATGAGCAACAGGAGGGCGTCTATGATTTCGAGACGGACGAGCGCAACGTTGCCGAGTTCGTACGACTTTGTCAGAAGAACGATATGTGGGTTATTGTACGCCCTGGTCCATACGTCTGTGCCGAGTGGGAGATGGGTGGCCTGCCTTGGTGGCTCTTGAAGCACGACGACATGAAGCTCCGTTCGTTGGACAAGAACTTCATGACGGCTGTCGGTCGTTTCGAGCGTGCTTTGGCCAAGCAACTGGAACCTTTCCGCTTGGAGAATGGCGGTAATATCCTCATGGTGCAGGTCGAGAACGAATATGGTTCGTATGCCAAGGATAAGCCATACGTCTCGGCTGTGCGCGATTCCTTGCGTGCTGCCGGTTGGGACAAGACCCAGCTCTTCCAATGTGACTGGTCGAGCAACTTCACCGACAATGCTTTGCCCGACCTCCTGTGGACGATGAACTTCGGCACGGGAGCCAACATCGAGCAGCAGTTCAAGAAGGTGGGCGAGATGCGTCCCGATGCCCCCAAGATGTGCTCCGAGTTCTGGTCAGGATGGTTCGATGGTTGGGGAACGGCTCACCAGACACGTCCTGCCGACAAGATGGTGCAGGGCATCAAGGATATGTTGGAGCGTGGCATCTCGTTCTCGCTCTACATGACCCACGGTGGTACTTCGTTCGGCCAATGGGCAGGTGCCAACAATACCGGTTTTGCGCCCGATTGCACCAGCTACGACTACGATGCTCCTATCAACGAGCAGGGTGCTGCTACCGAGAAATACTATAAGTTGCGCGATTTGCTCCAGCAATATTCGGACAAGAAGTTGCCCAACGTGCCTAAGGCGAAACCTGTCGTCCCCGTCAACGAGTTCGTGTTCAACGAGTTCGCTCCGCTCTATGCCCCGGAGAACCTGCCCAAGCCTCAGGCCGTCGAGGATATTCACTCGATGGAGTACTTCGACCAGGGTTACGGTTCCATCCTCTATTCCTGCCAGTTGCCCGAGACCCAGCAGGAGGGCTTGCTCACCATCACCGAGGTGTGCGACTTTGCCAGCGTCTTCATCGATGGTCAACTCTTAGGTCGTCTGTATCGTGGCAATAAGTTCGAGAATACTTTGCGTGTTCCCGCTCTTCCTAAGGGTGGCAAGCTCGACATCATGATCGAGGCGATGGGTCGCATCAACTACAGCAAGCTCATTCACGACCGCAAGGGCATCACCGACAAGGTGGAACTCTGCACGCGCATCAAGGGTGCCGAGTTGACCTACAACCTGAAGGAGTGGGAGGTTACGCTCCTGCCTTTCGATTACGACTTCATGGCATCCCGTCACTATGGCGCTCTGGAGGGCAATACCACCGACAAAGCTGGTTACTACAAGACGACGTTCAAGGTCAGCAAGGTGGGCGACACCTATCTGGACATGAGTACCTGGAGCAAGGGCATCGTATGGATCAACGGCCATTGTCTGGGTCGCTTCTGGAATGTCGGACCTCAGCAGACGCTCTATGTGCCTGGCTGCTGGTTGAAGAAGGGCCAGAACGAGATCATCGTCATGGACATCGTCGGTCCTGCCCAAGCGAAGGCTTCGGGTGTCGTTACTCCTGTGCTCGATGGCTTGCATCGCGAGTTCTTGCCGAAGGATGGTTTCCGTATGGAGACCAACAGTAAGAACAAGTTCGAGCGTAGCCAGTTGGTCGGCAACGATGCTGCACCGGGAGCAAAATAAAGGACTCTCCCCAACCCTCCCTATTAGGGAGGGCGTTTTATATTATACAATAAGTTAGCAAAATTCTATTCTATAGGTTTCCCCTTATGAGGTCGTCCGTTTCCGTGATTTTATCTGTGATGTCGATGCTGCCCCTTACGGCGCAGACATTGCACTACGACCGTCCTGCCCGCTATTTCGAGGAGGCATTGGTGCTGGGCAACGGTACCTTGGGAGCAACTGTCTATGGTGGTGTGGACGAGGAGCGTATCTCGCTCAACGACCTGACGCTCTGGACGGGCGAACCAAGTGCGCTCAACGTCTATTCTCCCGATGCGTGGCGGAACTTGGATGCCATCCGCGAGGCGCTCAATCAAGAGGATTATGCGCGCGCTGACCGTGCCAACCGAGCCATTCAGGGGGATTATACGCAGAACTACCAGCCTTTGGGCAATCTGTTTCTGACCGACCTGAGTACAAAGGGACAAGGTGACAAAGTACAAAGGGACAAAGTACAAGGGGACGAAGGACAAAGTGACAAGGGACAAAGTTACTACCGAAGTCTGGACTTGCCCACCGCTACCGCTACGGTGCGATATGGAGCGATGGAGCGTCAGTATTTCGTCTCGGCGCCCGATAGCGTGCTGGTCATCCGTCTGCGTGCTCAGGCAGGTCAACGCATCTGTCAACGCATCGGTTTCTCCAGTTTGTTGCCCATCCAGAAGCGATGTGTGGCGCAGGAGGGGAGTGCCGACTTGATTGTCTCGGGATATACGGCCTATGCCTCGTCGCCCAATTATGCCGACTCCGACTATCGGTTGGATGCTCATCGTGGCATCCATTTCCGCACCATCGTGCGCGTCCTTCCTGTGGGGGGCGGTAAGGTGCGTTGCGCCTACGACGATGCTCTGCTCGTCGAGGATTGCCCCGAGGTGCTTATCCTGGTGGCCAACGTCACGAGCTTCAACGGAGCCATGAACGACCCCTACAAGCAGGGACGCGACTATAAGCTGTTGGTCAAGAACCGCATGGACAAGGCTTCGGCCAAAGCCTACGACGCTCTGCATCGGGCGCATGTCCAGGATTTCCGCTCTTTCTTTGACCGTGTGGAGATCGACTTGGGCACCACCGACCCTGCCTTGGCGGCTTTGCCTACCGACGTGCAACTCAAGCGCTATGGCGAGACGGGTCAACCCAACCCCGACCTGGAGGAGTTGTATTTCCAGTTCGGACGCTATCTCTTAATCAGTTGTTCGCGCACGGAGGGGGTGCCTGCCAATCTGCAAGGGCTCTGGAACGAACACCTCTTGCCGCCGTGGAGTTGCAACTATACCACCAACATCAACCTAGAGGAGAACTATTGGCCTGCCGAGGTGGCGAACCTGAGCGAGATGCATCGGCCGATGCTCGACTTCGTCCAGCAGTTGCCCGTGTCGGGTGCCATTACGGCGAAGAACTACTACGGAGTGCAACGCGGTTGGTGCCTGGGACATAATACCGACATCTGGGGGTTGACCAATCCCGTTGGCCGTCGGGGTGGCGACCCTTGTTGGGCGAGTTGGAACATGGGTGGCGCCTGGGTTTCGACCCACCTGTGGGAGCACTATATGTTTACGTTGGACAAAGCTTTCCTGGCGGCGGCTTATCCCACCCTCAAGGGGGCGGCCGACTTCTGCCTCGACTGGTTGGTGCCTAAGGAGGTGACCTCGGCCGATGGCAAACGGGCAACGTACCTCTTGACCTCGCCCTGCACTTCGCCCGAGAACCGTTACCTCATTCCCTCGTCGGGCGTACGTGGAGCCACGTTCTACGGCGGTTTTGCCGACATCGCCATGATTCGGGAGTGCCTCGAGGATACCCGCATGGCGGCGCAGGAACTGGGGTTGGACAAGGCCTATCGCGACACGTTGGACGATGTGCTCCGACGACTCCTTCCTTACCGCATCGGCGAGCGCGGTAACCTTCAGGAGTTCTTCCACGACTGGGAGGGCGAAGACCCCCAACATCGTCACCAGAGCCACTTGTTTGGCCTCTATCCAGGTCACCATATCACGGTAGCCAAGACCCCTGCGTTGGCCAAGGCTTGTGCCCGTTCGTTGGAAATCAAAGGTCCGAAATCGACGGGGTGGAGCACCGGTTGGCGCATCAACCTCCAGGCGCGATTGCACGATGCCGAGATGGCGTATTCGACCTACAGGATGCTGCTCTCGTATGTTGCGCCCGATGGAAAGGGGGGAGGCACCTATCCGAACCTGCTCGATGCCCATTCTCCGTTCCAGATTGACGGCAACTTCGGAGGCGCGGCGGGTGTCATGGAGATGCTCCTGCAATCGTCCTACGTCCCTGGTCAGGTGTCCGAGGTCCAGTTGTTGCCCGCCCTGCCCAAGGCTTGGCAGAAGTCGGGTCGTGTGCATGGCCTCTGTGTTCGTGGCGGCTTTGTGGTCGATTTCGCTTGGCAGAATGGCCGAATCACCGAGCTGACCGTCCATTCGCGCCGCTCCGACTCTGCCACTCTCCGCCTGTCCTGTGGCAAGCAACGGTGGAAAGTAAGTCTTGACGGCCATGGCCAAAAGACAATAGTCCGTCAAGCCAATTGATAATTGACAAAATTCCATCGTAATTGGTAATTAGTAATTAATTGGTAATTAGTAATTAGTAATTCGTAATTAGCTAACGTGCTTTCTCTTCCTTCCTTCTTCATCTATCTCTTCCTCCTTCTTGGCTTGTTCCTGGCAGTTGTCTGGATAGTCAACTGGTGGGTGCGCTACAAGACCTGGCATGACGACAGTTTTGTGGTGCAGAAGGTCTATACCGGCAAGCGGTTGTTCTACCTCTACATGAAGTGTTGGGTCATTGTGCTGGCGGTAGCCTCGTTGTTCTGGTGGGTGGAGATGGATTTCCTGATGATGTTGCTGATACTCTTCCTGGCGGGGTTGGCGTTCCTGGGCATCGTCAATGGCGAGGACTTGGCGGAGGTGAAGTTGTTGCAGAGCCAGAGCGAGAACATGATGTTGCGCAGTCAGTTGAACCCCCATTTCCTCTACAACACGTTGAACAACATCGACGCCCTCCTTTGGTTAGATCCCGAGAAAGCCTCGTTGGCCATCAACAACCTCAGCGGATTGATGCGTTACATCACCTACAGCACCAAGCAGGACCAAGTGTCGGTCGAGGAGGAGGTGAAGCACCTGGGTCTCTTGGTCGAGTTGCAACGACTCCGTATGCCGTTGCCCGAGTCGCTCGTCTTCCGCACCAGCATCGACAATCCGCAGAGCATGATTGCTCCGTTGCTGCTCCTGCCGTTGATGGAGAACTGCTTCAAGCATTGTGGCGACCTGAACCAAGAGGGAGCCGTCCAGTTGAGCATCGAGATTCGGGACGGTGTGCTCTCCTTCGAGAGCAGCAATAACCTGCCCGATGGGAAGGAGGAGCCGCAGCCCATCACCCCCAACTCCGTCCGTCGCAAGGGCATCGGCATGAAGGTCTTGCAGAAGCGCCTCTCCCTGCTCTACCACGATGCCTACACCTTCGAGCACGGCATCCAGGGCAATCGCTATCACACCCACTTGCAGGTAAGGCTGGTAGAATAAGGGGCGTGATAAGGGCTTTTAAGAGAAGTGACATAGAAGTGAAAATGAAGTGACAGGGACGAATGTTGCTGGAGGGCTAGGGCTCCGTCTTTGTGCGAAGTTTAGAACGCGGATTGAACGGATTCAACGGATGGAAACGGATGCTTGTAATTCGTAATTTGTAATTCGTAATTAGGACTTTGTGCCTTGTGCGCTTGTTTTACACTCAGCTAAAGCTTAGTCTTCTCGCGGAGGGTTATCAACCCTCCTTAACGCTGCGAGGACCTGAGCAACGCGAAGGATCTCTTTATTACCGCGAAGTTTTAGAACGCGGATTGAACGGATTCAACGGATAGAAACGGATGCATGTAATTAGTAATTTGTAATTCGTAATTAGGACTTTGTCCTTCGTGCCCACAATGTCATCCTGAGCAACGCGAAGGATCTGTTTATGGCAACAAGAGATTCTTCACTACGTTAGCTTCGCTGACGTTTTCTCGCTTCAGCAAATAAGTAAACTTTTTGCATTCAGCTTATCGAAAACGTTCAGAATGACATCCTGCTACCAACTCTAAATTATTGAGTTCAATTAAGTTCCCTAATTGAGTTGCATGGCTCTCGCGGCCTCCAGAGATTAAGTTCCAATTAAGTTTAATTGACGGAGCTTTTCGAGTCTTCAGCATTCGTCCGTTAACTACTTGAGCGAAGCGATAACTCCCTTGTAACTCCTGTTAACTCCGATAAAGAAATACAAAGATGTTTGCTATGGTTTTCCAAATGTCTTTGAGTTATTTAATTTTTCATTTTTAATTTTTAATTTTACATTTTCCTGAAACCTATGAAGAGTTTATTTCTCTTTTGCATGGCAGCAGCCATGAGTGTGTCGGCATTTGCCCAGAACTTACAGTTGCATTACGACTTTGGTCGAAACCTCTATTCCGACAACGAGCCCACACGACCCAAGGTGACGTTGACCTACGAGAAATTCGCCGCCGACCAGTGGGGCAGTTGGTTCTACTTCGTCGATGTCGATTTCAGCCGCAAGTTCACCGAGTCGGCCTATACCGAGGTGAGCCGCGAGTTCCGCATCGGACAGCAGGGCTTTGCCGCTCACGTGGAGTACAACGGCGGTTTGAGCCAAGGCGGAGGCAGCTTCCAGCAGTCGGCCCTGTTGGGTGGCGCTTGGAACGGTCACAACGACGATTTCTCGACCACCTACAGCGTCCAGTTGATGTACAAGCGCCTCTTCCGCAGCTATGCCTACACCAGCGCCTACCACTCGTTCCAGCTGACGGGCGTGTGGAGCACCACCTTCTGCGACAAAGCGTTGACCTTCAGCGGCTTTGCCGACCTGTGGCGAGGCGAGAAGGCCTTCCATTATGGTCAACTCGTCTTCCTGGCCGAACCCCAGTTGTGGTACAACTTCCACGATCATCTGAGCCTGGGCACCGAGGTCGAAGTGTCGAACAACTTCGTCTTTAACCCCATCGACGATCAAACTTTGTTCGTCAACCCTACTTTGGCTGTCAAGTGGAGATTTTAAAGAATGGTACGGAGGGTGAGCAGAAGGTGAGAGAAAGGGAAATTTGCTCCAGCGTGTGTTGGATTGAAGTGTAAGAAGTAACCAATCAGAGTAATAACATGCGCTACGAGTGTTAGGAGTATGTTATTTTCCTAAAAATCTCAACTTGATTTGTTCTTATATTTTAATTAACCCTGCGCAACAAGAAAGTTGTGCAGGGTTTTGTCGTGTTTAAAGGTTATCACTTGTCTTGCGCTGAGAAGCTAAAATCGCTCTGTAGATTGGAAAATTAATATGATTCTTCAAATTCCTCCTCCCTTGAACTAATACAATAATTAAACGGATAATTATCATGAATATATTGCAACAACGCTATTCTTTTAGGCATTGTTGGATGATCATCCCACGGGCTGAAGTAGTCATCTGCTTCTTGTCCGATAAGAGATAAAGCAGAAACATAAGCCATAGGGTCTTCTCCAATAAATTCAAGAAAACGATATGCAACAATATCTGCCTCAAACTCTTCAGTCCTACTATATTCAAAATGAGCTAGTACTGTAGATCTACGTGTTTGATTTATAATATCTAAAGTCTCTCTTCCAGCATCATTCTTTCTATTACCATTAGTGTATGCTTCTGCTGCCGAAGATGCGGCAGAAAGAGTAATTAGGACACCTGCCCATATATCATTCTTTTTCTTTTCTTTAAGGTCATAATACTTGTTTAATTCTGCGTGACGCAGGAAATAATGCGCTAACTCATGAGCGCCAACGCCCATCAAAGATATCCAATTAGGATATATTTTCGAAATTAAACCTTGATAAAAGAATATATCACCTTTGGGCGTAGTAACAGCGTTTACCAAATCAGTTTCTACTAAATGAAATTTTACTGAATTAGACAATGAACCTAGCAAATCCTTTTTTAAATTTGCAGAAGTATTTAACCATATCGAATCCGAATCGTGGTTTTTAAGTGCCCTATGTTCAGACACGACTAACCCGAGCAAAGATTTTACATCAGCATTAGCCTTGCAAGCCAATTTGTCATTCTTAGCCAATTTCTTTTGGTATTTTTTAAGAGGAATATGATTCGCAACGATAGTTTCCCAAAATAAATTAGCACTACCACTATCTGTTTCGAAATACTGAGTGACATCACATTCTTGAATGATTTGCTCATATTCTTTATCTCGTCCATATAGACTAGGGAAAAGAAGAATTGATATAATCAATAGAAAATATTTCTTAGATGCAAATAATAAATGATTCTCTATGCGCATAGGTCTTAATTTTTTATGGTATTTGATTAATAATATTAGTTTAAGGAACACAAGGTGGTCGAAAAAAAAATCTTTCGATTGAGATTGACAAAGAACAATTCTCTATCTTCTGTTTGATTTTCTGTTGGGCGGTCCACCCTACCAACAAAATAGGAATAAAGATATGGCATGAAGACAGAAAAACTTCATAATATACAAATTGTATTTGCCTTATAACGAAAATGAGAAGATTGAAGAATAGCTCTATTCGGGGACAAAGGTAGGCAATTCTTTGATACAATGCAAGAAATCAGCCAAATAATTACCAGAACCGAACATTATTCAGCCAAAATGTTGTAAACAATGAGGATTATTCAACCAATTTTGACTATGATGGCACTAATAGCAATAACTGTTCATATAAGTTGCTATAGTATATTCTTGATAAGTTATCCGTCAATCAACTGGTCATTTCTATCGCGCCTTGAGAAGTATCGTATCAGAAATAGTCGATAAACATGAAAATTACAAAAACTTTTGGAACAAATATTTCCAAAATAGGAAAAATCTGTGTAACTTTGGGGGCTGCTAAATCGAAAAACAATATCGAAGAAACAGCTTCATTTTTTGAGTCACAAGTTCAACATTTGGGAAAGTAAGTGACTTCAAAAGAGTAAAAAACATATTTTAAAACAAATAATAATTATTAAATATGGAAAATAAAGATGGTATCAAACAAGACGAAATCAAAAAGTCGTATTATTATACAGATATCGAACCTACGATAGATAACCTGCGCGCTATAATAGCAATCTGCGAAACATTTGAGAAAGAAGGTGGAGACAGATTGTTGTGTGCTATGGATATGCGCAGATGGGACCTTGATGAAATAGAGCGCTTGACAGCCTTCATTACACAATCACGTCAGAAGATGGAGATTGAGTTGGCAAGACTCAAAAGATATAAAGATGCATATAACGATATGTTTGCTACTGACCACAATGGATATTACAATTCAGTTGCAAATATTATGAATCACATTAGAAGTCACACATCACCACTTAAAGAAATACTGAAAAAAACTTGTAACCGCAAACACCCTAATCGAAGAGATTGCCAACGTTATCATATTCCATCCAAGTCCGTACACAAAGAATCTGTCCTGGCCTCTGGCTCCTTTCAAAGAATCATTTTCGGCATTGATGACCCATCCATACCTACACAAGTTTCCAGTCTGTTTGAAGAATTGCAATTGTTCTTTAGAGCGGAAAAGGAAGGTATGCAAATCTGCAAAGATATACTGAAACAAGAGGAAGAAATCAGGAAAGACCCAATAAAAAGCAAATATGTTCTCGACAAATACCGACACAAAGCCATTGATAAGTTGAGAAACCAGATTCAACTTATCACAGACTACACCATTGACATGCTCAAAGAAGTGAATCCAGCCTACCGATGCTATACAAAGTATGCCTCCGATGAGGCTTTTGCTCAGGAAGAGTTTCACAAGCACAACATAGCAGACATGGATCATTTTTGTCTGATTGAATTGACGGATGCTAAGCGCAAAGATAAGTTGGATGATGACGAGCTTGCCCTATTTGGCAACAAACCGCAGGTGATAAAACAAGTTAGATACATCATCCACCATTTTGACGAACTACTGCCGGAAGACTTTATTCACAAGAAGATGGGTGAGTACCAATATTACTTCTGCAAGTGGGCTGCCCCTGGCAATATTCGTAAGGCGACAGAATACTTTAATAAGCACTACGACGGAAAATGGAAAGTCTCAAAATATGCTGCAGTCAGCAGCCACAGCAAAGACTACGACCAGCATTCCGCCTCAGTTGAAAACTTCCAAACAGCAATTAATTGCCTGTTGAAGAAAGCAAATTTGATAATAGATACTGCACAAAGCGCATAGAAAATAGATTTCTACAAGATTATAAGAGCTTCAAAATGCTCCATAATGTATCGGCCTCCAATGGGTCGATACATTTTTTTATCCAATATCAAGTTTGGCAATCTATTTTCAACTCAAAATATATACAAAATCGGTCATTATAGATTTTTCAAGTTCACAAAATCTAAAACTAACGAGAAATAAATCTAAAACCAATCCAGAAAATCTAAAATCGACAGAAATTGCATCGATTTTTTGGCTTTTAATGTAAAAACAGGTATTTCAAAAAAACAACTTTAAAGGGGATTATAGCTTGTTTTATCAATATCTTTGCACCACCAAACGACGAGAAAAAGGGTCAAGCGTTGGACCGTAGGCCAGTCTCACTTTCTCGTCGTGCGGAGGGCCCCTCGTGTGAGACCGAGGGCATCCCGGAAAGGACATCGGTTATGTCAAACAAAATAACCACCACAACCCCTCCTATAAAAGAGAACATGGAGCAAGGTTGGCCCTTCAAAAAAGAAGCAAAACATATTGGAGTGATACTAGCAGAGTACGCCCAGAGTAATGAACCATTCGCCATGTGCGTCCGCACGCTCCTGGCTTCCGAAGAAAAACAGGCGGAGAAAGGAGACGTGGCATGAAAAAGACTACAGAATTGGGAGTTGATCTCAAGACGTATCTGCTGAAGGATGCACGGATGCAACCTGGACGTGAGTACACGGGTGTATTGAAACGCGACAGGGCGTTCAATGAGAATGGGTACGACGACAACCACTACACGTTTGTGGAGATGGCTAACCGAAGGGCGAAAATCAAGAGCCAGTATCTGTACCGAGGCAAATGTATCAACGTGCTCCAAAGAGAGGACGGAACGCTGTTCCTGACGTACAGATGGCCAAAACTATCGGAGACGTACACGTTCCTGGACTTCTGTAGCGAGGCTATCAACGAAATATATATCGCCGCAAGCCTTGTAAGGAAAATGGATGAAACGAAGAGGTCTGGCCTTATAGGGAAAGACTGACGACGTGGAAACCCTCACGGCCAAGACGCGGAGGACAGCCGATAGGTGACGAAGGCTCACGGCGGAAGACACCCCAAAGGTGGCAAACGCTCACAGCCAAGCGTGGCTGTGAGTAAAGGTTGTGAGTGAAGGCTGTGAACAGGAATCCGACATTGGCTGTGAGGGTGGAAAAAGAAACAGAATCAGCACAAGGTTTGACGAAAGTGTTTCAGTTGTTTCAGTTTCAGTTCGGTTTTTGAGGTTCAGTTTTGTTGCAAACCTCCTTTAAAAGAATATATAACTATTTAATAATTAATAAATTATAATAATGGATGCAGAAATTGATACCCATCAAAAACGAACTGAAACAACTGAAACTGAAACAAAATGTGAGTTTGAAATATTAAATTACAAATGCTAAATAATTATAAAACAATGACATACGACATTACAAAACCGACTGCGCCTAAGATGCCGAACCTCGGAAAAGGCACAGAATGTATACAAATTCTGCTCTCTCAGGTATCGAAAGACATGCAAGAACCGCTTGTTCCGATGCTTTTCCCTCTACTTGGCGCTCATGTGAGTTGTGCGGAATTTCAGTACCCTGATTTGACTTGGAAGGAGTTGTGCGGCCAAATGGCCAATCTGGTGGCCGATAGTGGCTGCAATAAGGGCCAATTGTCGCTTCTTGTAGAGGCCATCTGCCGCGACTTCCGTCAACACGACGAGGCGGAACTGAAACGGTTGGTGGAGTGGCAGAAACTGGTGAAGACCCGTAGTGCGAACAAGGAGAAACCTGCCCGACCAGAGGTGTGTTTCTGGTTCCCACCATCGGACATGACCCGTGCTGCCTTCCTGCAGAATTCGGTGGGATGTGAGGCGCTGGGCGGAAGGACGCAGTATCTGAACATGCCCGAAGTGGAGATGCTGGACAGCCTGTGTGGTGGACATAAGCAGGTGACGCAGATGCTTCGGAATATCTATGACCGCCAGCATGCGGGTGCCTTGCGTGCTACGGCGGACGGCGTGGTGGGTAATCCGTTGCTGCGTACCTGTCTGACGGTATCGTCGACGCCGATGGCCACGAGGAAGTTCTGGAAGGGCGATCTCTTCAACGGCACCTTCGGACGAATGGTCTTCTCCTATAAGGCCCGCTCCAGCCGCGAAGGAAGAATACCCCGCGTGGGCAAATTTCCGGACGAGTGGTACAAGCAGTTGGACGAGTATCTGTTGCGGCTGGACATCACGAAAGGGCGCTTCATTGTCCGCCCGTTGAACAAACTGATTGACAAACTGGCTGGTGACATGGCCTCGCTGGGCGACCTGACGGATGACGACGTACTGTGGGACATCTCGAAGCGTAGTCTGGTGTCGGCCTGGAAAGCGGGCTGCACGATGTGGGTGTTGAACAACCAGACCTACACGAGAGCCATAGGCGAGCTGGTGGAGTGGCTGGTGTATCACGACATCTGGAGCAAGATGCGCATAGCGAGCGACCTGCTGAAGGAGGGTGACGCCAGCAACACGGAATCGGGCAAGAGCGGTCCGGCCAACATGCTGGAGGAGTTGCCCAATACGTTCAACGAGGCTCAACTGGAGGCGCTTCGTGAGCGCAGCGGAAAGGCCAAGGAGGGCACCAAGCGGCAGTTGCGCGTCTGGATGAGCCGTGGGTTCATCGAATACTTGGCAGAGACGGGATTGTATACAAAGTTAAAAATGAAAAATTAAAAATGAAAAGTGAAAAATTGAAAAAATGGAACAATACGAACTGCAAAAGCTCCGCGACCTGCCTATTGAGGGGGTCGCAGAGCGACTGGGACTGAGGGTGACGCGGCATAAGTGCCTTTGCCCTTTTCATGAGGACAAGCATCCGAGCCTGACGTTTCATGTGGGCAGGAATACTTTCCGCTGCTTTGTGTGCGGGGCTTCGGGCGGCACGATTGACCTGGTGATGAGGCACCGGAGGGTGGACTTCAAGGAGGCTTGCCGTTGGTTGGCGGGCGAGTGTGGCTATGTGCCGACGGAACATCGGGCACCCGAGTGTACGACATCGACCCCAGCAGAGACGACCTTCGATGCCAAGCGCTACGAACGGTTCTTTGAGCACCCGTGGCTGAACGAGGAGGCGCAGCGCTTCCTATATGATGAACGACGGATTGACCCGCGTGTGGTGCGCTGGTGCCGTCTGTCGTCGTGGCGGGACAAGAGGGGGACGGACTGGTTGCAGATACCTTATTACGACCAAAGTGGCAAGTTGATCGGGGTGCAGAACAGATGGCTCGGTGCCCTGGGTGTGACCTCGCCGGACGGGAGTCCCTCGCGCTTCCGGTTTCCCTACGGAAGCCGATGCGTGGTCTATAACTTGCCCGTGCTGAACCGACTGAAGAGGGGCGAATCGCTCTACATCACCGAGGGGTGTTCGGACTGCTGGGCGATGCTATCGTCGGGACATAAGGCTATTGCTATCCCGTCGGCCACGTTGCTGAAACCTGACATCGCGGCTATGCTACAGGAGCTGGCGGACAGGATGGACGTGCAGATGGAGATGTACCCTGACCAGGATGCCCCGGGCGAAAGACTCTTCCTGCAACTGAAGGAGGTGCTGCCTAATATCGTACACCACCAACTGCCCCAGGGGTGCAAGGACTTTGGGGAATGGTGGAGAACAATGAAATTAAAAATGAAAAATGAACAATGAACAATTAAAAATGAAGAATGAAAATGTTTAAAATACGAGCTTACACGAAGAAGGAACTGGCTTTGTGCTACTTCCCTATGGCTGAGAATCCGCATTCGGCGGTGAACCGACTGATGGCGTGGATAAACAGATGCGAACCGCTGAGCATGGCGCTCTCGGCGCAAGGGTACAAGAAAATGGCGCGATGGTTCTCGCCCAAAGAGGTGCGCCTCATCGTGGAACACCTGGGGGAACCGTAGGAATGTGCGCAGGCAAAACCTGCGCCTACGGAGAAGGCCTGAACTGGCCGTTGGAGAGGACGGGAAGGTGGGGAAAGCGCAGGCAAAACCTGCGCCTGTGGAGAAGGCCTGAAACGACCATTGGGGAGGACGGGAAGGTGGGGAAAGCGCAGGCAAAACCTGCGCCTACGGAGAAAAAAGGAAAACATCGCCTCGTAGCGCACGTAACGTATGGAAACGTCCGAGTGAAAACGATGAAAGGCGTATCTTTGCAACGTGATTCTTGAAGCAAGGCGCCTTAAAGGCTCATAATACCCTCATAATAGGGTGAAAAAGATAAGAGACATGAAGGAAGTGCCAAGGCGGAACCATGGCAAACGGTGGAAAGAAAAAAAGGGACGCTTTACTTGCGGAGTGTGCGAGTAAAAGAATAATTGTTTAACTATTAAAAACTATTGAACTATGGCAAAGATTAAGCCTATTGAGCTCATTGCATCGATGAGCGGAAAGGTGTGCCGACATGGGGACACCTACTTCGTAACCAACCGACAGACGGGCCGCGTGCATACGGGACGTATCTGCCAACCTTCAAATCTGCCTCCGACCGATAAGCAGATAGAGGTGCGAGAGAGATTCACCCAGCGCGCCCAGCGCACCTCGGCATGGATGATCAACAACAAGCCGTCGAGCCTCTATCCTAAGGGTTCGGAGCTCTACCAGAAGGCATTGGAGGCCTACCGCGCCCAGCACAAGATCGGGTCGTTCTTCGGCTACATCGCCAGCATCATCAAGGAGGATGGTACGGTCACCATCGGAAATGTGAGCTCAGGCGGCGGCTCGGGTGATATGGGATAATTTCGCAGGCTAAAGGCACCGGAGGTGCGCTAAAAGCGCTATAGCGCACTAATGGTGCCTGCGGCACGCTAAATCCTCCCAGGGTTAAAATTTAGTATTTATCATTTAATATTTGTTTGACATCATGAGCCAGGAAAAGAAAAACCGATGGAGCGTCATCATCAATGTGCTCCTCACTACACTAACGGCATTGTTGTCGGCCATCAGTCAGCAGCAGTTGTAGAACGATAGCAAAAAGAACCTACAATGAGTATTTGGCTCATTGTAGGTATTCTTTTGTTGTGACACCCACGAGGGACATGATGGTATCCGTTATGGAAGAAAGTGTTTGTCAGAGCTTGACCTCCTTGCTCATGCACACATCGCACTTGTGGCAGGAGTCGGTGGGTTCTTCGCCGAAGTAGCGGAGGAGCTTGTTGAGGCGACATTCGTCGTCCTGGTAGGCATAGTCGATGATGGCATTGGCGCGGTCGATGTCGCGTTGCTTGCGGTCCTCGTAGATGACGTGGGGGATGAGGACCTCGTCGATATCGAGGCGCGGACGGGCGTAGAAGATGGTGGACATCTTCTTGACCGGGATGTAGTGCAGCACATGTTCGCGGCTCAGGAGGAGGAGCTTCTGATAGACAGTGTCGTTGTCCAGATGGGTGTAGGCAGCAATCTTGTCCTCCTTGAAGCGCTGGAAGTCGGCAAAGAGTCCCGTATAGCTGCGCAGGAGGGCGACAATGACCTTCTGGCAATCGCTGTCGAAGCGGTCCAGGTGGTAGAGGTGCTCCTTGTTGCAGGTGAACATGATGCGCGAGTAGGCCTCGGGTTCCTCGTTGAAGTGGATGTAGCCTGCCATGGTGAGCAGGCGCAGGGCACTATACACCGGAGTGGCTTGCAGACGGTAGGCAGCACAGAACTTGTAGATGTCGAACTCGAAGGTGCAGTTGTAGGCCATGCCGGGCTCAATCTGGAAGAAGTAGGCGAGGCGCTCATAGACCATGCGGATATAGTCGCGTTCGGGGTAGCTGTCGTTGATGTTGTTCAGGAGGTTGGCGCGTCCGTCCAAGGTGGCCAACAGGTAGGCCGTGGCGGGTTTGCCATCGCGACCGGCTCGGCCTGCCTCCTGGAAATACTCTTCGGGCGACGGAGGGAGTTCGATGTGGACGACGGTGCGCACATCGGGTTTGTCGATGCCCATGCCGAAGGCGTTGGTCGCCACCATGGTCTTGACATCGCCGCGCATCCACGCCTCCTGCCGTTCCTGCTTCTGTTCGGGCTTCAATCCGGCATGATAGAAAGTGGCAGGGACACCCTCCTGGTTCAATGCCTCGGCAATGGCTTCGGTCTTGTTGCGCGAACGGACATAGACGATGGAGGAGCCGCTCTGGGAGAGCAGGTTCTTCAGCTCGGCGAAGATGTCGTCGGTATGGACAACGGTATAGGTAAGGTTGGGACGGACAAACGAGGCCTTGAAGACCTGATAGCCGCGACGGAAATGGAGCTGCTTGCAGATGTCGTCGATGACGGCGGGCGTAGCGGTGGCGGTCAAGGCGATGCAGGGCACCTGCTGGTCGGGGAAGAGTTGCAGCAACTCCTGCCGGAACTTGGAGATGAGCAGGTAGGAGGGGCGGAAGTCGTAGCCCCATTGCGAGATGCAATGTGCCTCATCGACCACCAGCAGGCGGACGTCCAGGTAGGGGAGCTTCATCTTGAACATCTGGGTGTGCAGGCGCTCGGGCGAGACATAGAGGAAGTGGTAGTGCTGGTCGATGACCTTGTTGTAGGTCTCCATGATCTCCTCGCGCGACATGCCCATGCTGATGAAGGCGGCCTTGATGCCCCGTTCGATGAGGTGGTCGGCTTGGTCCTTCATGAGCGAGATGAGGGGCGTGACCACCAGGGTAAGACCTCCGAGCGCCAAGCCCGGCACCTGGAACGTGATGCTCTTGCCGCCGCCCGTGGGGAGCAATCCCAGGGTGTCGTGCCCGGAAAGAACGGAGGCTACAATATCCTCCTGCAATGGGCGGAAGGAATCGTAGCCCCAGTATTTCTTTAGTATGTCATGGATGTTGTTATTCATGAACGTTTCGCATAGCTCAACTTTAAGGGAGTTAAAGGAGATAAAGAAGATAAAGGAGATAAAGACGTTTGAATTAATTACTGATTACTGATGACAAATTACGTTTTCCTCATGAAAATAGAAAAGGGGTCTGGAAATCATTTGTCTTTAACTTCTCAGCGTCCCTCGGGACGCGATAACTTCTTGTACTTCTTTATCTCCTTCCAACTGGCTGACGTTGAATTATTCATGCAAGTCGCCTAAGCTGGAATCGATGGTAACGGTATCGTCCTTGGAACGGATGAGCTGAGCCAGGACGGAAGCGATGGAGTTGGTCTCGCTCTCCTTGATGTCCTTCACCAGGAACTGGATGTTGTTGCTGTTGTAGGTATTCTCCTCGATGGTGAAGACGATGTCGAAGGGCTTGCCACTCTTGACGATGTCGAACTTGTCGGCCAGGTTGAAGGCGATGCCGTTGTGCTGGAAGTTGTTCTCGGGGTCAACCATCTCCAGACGGATGTGCTCATTGTTGCGTCCCACCAGTCGGGTGTTGCCCTGGTCCTTGATGCGACGGGCGACGAAGAGCGGTTTGCTGTTGCCTGGGCCGAAGGGAGCCAGTGCCTTGAGATTGCGGTAGAGGCGGGGCGAGACGTCGCGGAACTTGACCTCCATGTCGATGTCCAGATGCTTCTGTTGTTGCACCAGGGTGATGTGGTCCTCGACCCACGTCTCGAACCGACGGGTCAGCTCAGGGATGTTCCTTTCGGGCAAGGTCAAACCAGCGGCATAGGTGTGTCCGCCGAAGTTCTCGACCAAGTCGCGGCAACTGTCGATGGCGCTATAGACGTCGAAGCCCTGGATGCTGCGTGCCGAACCCGAAGCGAAACCACATGCGGTGGTAAGGACGACGGCCGGGCGGTAATAATGCTCGGTGAGGCGGCTTGCCACGATACCGATGACGCCCTTGTGCCAGGAGGGGTTATAGACGAGGATGGATTTCTTGTCGCTGATGTCCATCTTATCGACCATCTGGAAGGCCTCTTCGGTGACGCGTTTGTCCAACTCCTTGCGGCTCTCGTTGTATTCGGCAATCTTGTCGGCCACCATCTTGGCAGTCTTCTCGTCCTTGGAGGTAAGGAGATCGACGGCCTCCTTGCCGCACATCATTCGGCCAGCGGCGTTGATGCGAGGACCAATCTTGAAGACGATGTCGGAGTTGGTCAACTCCTTGTCGGCCAACCCACATTGCTGGATGATGGCCTTCAATCCGCAACAGGGGGCATCGTTGAGCCGACGCAAGCCATAGTAGGAGAGCAAGCGGTTCTCGCCCGTGATGGGGACGATGTCGGTAGCGATGCTGATGGCGCAGAGGTCGAGCAGGGGATAGAGCATGCTCATCTCGTTCATACCATTGTCGCGGGCAAAGGCCTGCATGAACTTGAAGCCTACGCCACAAGCCGAGAGGTGCGGATAGGGATATTCGTCATCGACGCGCTTGGGGTCGAGCACAGCCACGGCTTCGGGCAGGATATCGTCGGGTTTGTGGTGGTCGCAGATGATGAAGTCGATGCCTTTCTGCTTGGCATAGTTGACCATGTCCTGCGCCTTGATGCCGCAATCGAGGGCGATAATCAGCTTGATTCCCTCGCTGGCAGCATAGTCAACGCCCTTCTCCGAGATGCCGTAACCATCGTCGTAGCGGTCGGGGATGTAGTAGTCGAGCGCCGAATAAAAGGTGCGGAGAAAACGATAGACTAGGGCGACACTCGAGGTGCCGTCCACATCATAATCTCCATAAATCAGAATCTTTTCGCGATTGCCAATAGCTTCGTTCAGACGTGCTACTGCCTTGTCCATATCCTTCATGAGGAATGGATCGTGCAAGCCTTGGTGAAGTTGTGGTCGAAAGAAATCGTGTACTTCGGAAGGACTTGTCACCCCACGTTGTACCAGTAGCTGAGCAACGATGGGATTCAGTTTCAGTTCAGAAATTATCTCATCCTTGATCTCTTTCTGCTGGTCGGTTAATGTGCGACAATTCCATTGATAATTGGTCATTATCTTCTATTTTTTTATTATACGAGAGGGATGAGTTCGGACGCACGACCAGAAGCCACGCATCCTTGAACTGGGTGGTGGAGCGGAATTGCTCCAGATATTCGACGGCCTCCTTCTTGACATCGAACTGACGGATGAAGACGCGGTAACGGCCGTTCTTCTCATAGACCTCAAGGTCGGTCAAACCCTTGCGCGACAAGCGATGGATGGCACGCTCGGCCTCTTTCTGGGAGGTGCAACTCGCCACCACCAGCAGGTATTCCTTCTGCGAAGGTTGGTAGTAGGTGGTGATAGTCGCCTTGGGGGCTTGGGGTGTCGCCTTCGGTTGGACGCTTGCCTGCTCCAACTTCTGGGGAACGTTCAAGTCCTTCTCCAGAATGGGGAGAGAATCGCGTTTCACCTGGTTGGAAATGGTGTCGGTAAGGAGCGAAGTGGTGTCGGTTGCAGCCACCAGGGAGGTGGTGTCGGTTAGGTCGGCGACGGAGGCCGACTCGATGATATTCAATCGGCGGAGCAGGGAACCCGTATCGACGAGGTTGGCAAAGTGCATGCCCTCGTGGGTGTTGCTCCACGGAATCATGTTGGCGATGATGAACGATACGACCAGCAGGATGACGGCGGCACGACGCAGCCAGCGAGTAGGCATCTCGACGATACCGTCATGCGCCTTGAACGTCGGCTTTGGAGCCGCCTTGGGTTTCTCGGGGGCAGGTTGCTTGCCGGCATCGCCCTTGCGGGGTGCCTGGGCAGCTGCACGTTCGCGCTCCACCTCTTGCCAACGACGTGGCTGGATGCGGCCGAAGCCGAAATAGAGGGGGTCGTTCGAGGTCTGGTCGGCAGCGATGAAGGAGATATGGCACTCGTCGTCGAAGAAGATATGTCCGATGTGCCCCAACGGATAGCGACCCTCTTGCTGCACCTTCTTCAACAGGTCGGACACGGCAAAACGAATGGCGAGGGTTGCCTCGTCGTAGGTCACGCCTTCGGCTTTCATGACAACATTGGCCAACATGCCGTCGTCATGATCCATGAATCGGTTGAACTTGAGGAGTCGGAAAGGAGGGGCTATCTGTCCGTCACGCATGACGGAGGAGGCTATCTCCTGATACATGAAACCACCTAAACCCGGCACGAATGCATAGTGACGGGTTTTGAGCAAATACTCTATGTAGAGGTGTAATGGTTTCATGTCGTATAAAAAACAAAACGGTGCGTTTTCACTTCTAAAATCGCGCAAAGATACATTTTTTACCCCAAAAAAGCAAATCTTTATTCAAAAAAAGGTGAATTTAAGGGTATTTTTGCATCAAAGGAGATACAATTTCGGGTGATAATCCCTTTTCGACCGCCGTTTTCAGGTCGCGCTTGCCATACTCGATATCACCCTTCTGAAAGCGAATCTGGGCGCGCAGAAGGTACGACATGGGGTCTTGGGGATTCTTCTCGATGGCCTTGTTGATGTCCATCAGGGCGGCTCCCGAACGGTTGCTCAGGAAATAGACCTCGGCTCGGTCGCGCAGGAGGCTCCAGCTCTCGGGATTGGCCTTGAGGAGCGCGTTATAGAGTTCCTCGGCCATCGAGTATTGACCCTGTGCCTTGTAGATGACCGCCATGCCCAGACGCGACTTGGCGCTCTTGGGGTTGAACGAGTCGATGAATTGCAGGTCCTCCTGGGCGCCAATAGTGTCGGCAGCCATCAACTTACATAGGGCGCGTCGATAGAGCCAATCTTCGTTGTGCGGCTCAGTTTCGAGGAGGAGGGTATAGTCGTCGATGGCTTCGTTAAATCTGCTCATCTCGGCATAGAGTTCGGCTCGGTTGACGCGAATCTTCGGTACGTCGGACAACAGGGCGATGGCGCACGAGTAACTTGTTTCGGCCTCCTTGTACTCACCTTGTTGGCGTTGCAGGGTGCCCAAGTTGACAAACAACATGCCGTTGCGCGGGTTGGCGGGTTCAAGGCGCATGGCCTTCTTGAGGCACTCCTCGGCTTGGGGCAGGCTGTCCTTGTCTATATAGTCGAAACTACGGTTTATCCATTCGTCGTAATCTTGCGAAAACAATAATGTTGCGTTGAAAATGTGAAAAAATAGAGAAACAAACAATACTTTCTTCAACATATTTGCTATTTTTTTGAGCAAAGATAACGAATATTAGTCGAAATTGATTATCTTTGCGCCAATATTTAAGTTTTTTTATAACAAGAAGTGATAAGTTCCCTGATGAAAGAACTGTCCGATGAGCAAAAGAGGCAGTTCGCGGCGCTTCCGGCTCTGTATGAAGACTGGAATGCAAAGATAAACGTCGTTTCGCGCAAGGACATTGACCAACTGGAGTTGCACCACGTCGTCCACTCGTTGGCCATTGCCCGTTTTGTCGATGACCGGCTAGGTGGTTGGAAGCCCGGCATCAAGGTGGTCGATGTGGGGTGCGGCGGCGGTTTCCCGGGCATTCCGTTGGCCATTATGTATCCCGAGGTGAACTTCTATCTGGTGGACCGCATCGGGAAGAAGGTCAAGGTGGCGCAAGCCGTTGCCGATGCCATCGGGCTCAAGAACGTACAGACGTTCCATGCGGGCATCGAGGAAATGAAGGAGTCGTTCGACTTTGCCGTGTCGCGTGCCGTGATGAATCTGCCAGACCTCTTGAAGTTGACCAAGCGTTGCACCAAGCGCGGCTTGATTTGCCTCAAGGGCGGTGACCTCGCAGAGGAGTTGGCTCCGGCCATCTGCAAGGGAACGGTCGTCGAACCAGTCAACACCTGGATCGAGGACGAGTTCTTTGCCGAGAAGTATGTCGTATATACTCCGTTCAAATAAATGCAGGTTTTTCAACTTGCTTACTAGAAAGGAGTTAAAAGGGAGTTATTAGGAGTTATCGCTGCGCTCAGGGAGTTAAAGGACGATTGAATCAATTACGAATTACTGATTACAAATTACGTTTCCCTTAAGAAAAAGGAAAAGAGTGTTGATTTCCTACTGCATTTGTCCGTTAACTCCCGTTATCTCCCTTTAACTCCATGAAATTAACTCCCTTATCGCACTTGTGAAACTAATCATCCCATCCCTATGGAAGTTCAACGCTTTGTCTTCAATCCGTTTCAGGAAAATACGTATGTATTGTACGATGCCGTGACGAAACAATGTGTCGTCATCGATCCTGGCATGTGCCATCTCCGGGAATGGGACGAGATGAAAGACTGGTTGGAAGCTCGAGGATTGACACCAACGTTGTTGCTCCTGACGCATTGCCATCTGGACCACATGTTGGGAAGCGGATATCTGGCGGAGAAGTTTGGGTTGATGCCGAGCGGACCGTTGGAGGACTACGAGAAACTTCCGTCTCCCCAGCATCAAGCCATGATGTTCGGATTGTCTTGCCCCTCGACTATTTCGCCTGTTGTGAAGAATATCAAGGAGGGGGACGAGATTCCCTTCGGAGATACAACCATCCAGGTACTGGACATTTCCGGACATAGCTTCCACGGCCTTTGTTATTATTTGCCCAAAGAGAAACTGCTCTTCTCGGGCGATGTCCTGTTCTATGGGAGCATCGGACGCTCGGACTTCGGCGAGGAGATGGGCGGCAACGGCGAACGGTTGATTGAGGGCATTCAATGTAAGTTGTTGTCCTTGCCCCAGGAAACGGTCGTCTATCCAGGACATGGTCCCCAAACGTCCATCGGACAAGAGTTGCATATCAATCCTTTCATATAAATATGGTTATGGTAAGTGATCCATTCATGCTTTTGAGCATCGTGAATATGAAACTCCGCGACCAATACGATACCCTCGAAGACCTTTGTGCCGAGGAGGGTTACGATCAGGAGGAACTGGTCGGGAAGTTGCGTGATGCGGGTTTCGAATATGTTCCAGAAATTAATCAATTCAAATGATAGAAAAGCAATTGTGTGAGGCGCGTACAGCAAGTTATACGCTCCTGAAACTGAGTGCCGAACAGGTCAACGACGTGTTGCTCCGTCTGGCCGATGCCTTGGTGGCCAATACCGAACGTATCGTTGCCGCTAACGCTATCGACTTGAGTCGGATGGATGCCAGCGACCCGCGTTATGACCGCTTGTTGTTGAACGAAGAGCGTATCCTCGGTATTGCCAACGATACGCGAAACGTCGCCTCGTTGCCCTCTCCGTTGGGCATCCTGTTGGGCGAGACGGTGCGTCCCAACGGCATGACAATCCGGAAGATAAGCGTGCCTTTCGGCGTCATCGGCGTCATCTACGAAGCTCGCCCCAACGTGACGATAGATGTCTTCTCGCTTTGTTTCAAGGCAGGTAGCGCCGTGTTGCTGAAGGGTGGCAAGGAGGCTGCCGAGAGCAATGCCGCCTTGGTCGGCATCATCCACGATGTGTTGGCGAAGGCTCAGTTGCCCGAGAACCTCTGTACGTTGCTCCCCAACGACCACGAAGCCACGACCGAGATGCTGAATGCCGTCGGTAAGGTCGATCTGGTGATTCCTCGCGGTAGCCGTCGCCTGATTGACTATGTGCGCGACAATGCAAAGGTGCCGGTCATCGAGACGGGTGCGGGCATCTGCCATACTTACGTCGATGCGGAGGCCGACATCGAGAAGGCCGCTCGGATTGTATGCAATGGCAAGACGCGACGTGTGTCGGTTTGTAATGCCTTGGATTGCGTTGTCGTCCAAAAGGATAGGTTGAAGGACCTGCCTACTATCTGTGCCCCTTTGTGCCAATCGTCGGAGGCAAGCAAGCAGGTGCGGATTTTTGCTGACGAACGGGCCTTCGCGGCTTTGCAGGGCAACTATCCATCGTCGCTCTTGGAACATGCCAAGGAGGAGCATTTCGGCATGGAGTTCCAGGATTACAAGATGGCTATCCGCACCGTAGATAGCGTTGAGGAGGCCATCGACTATGTCCAGACGCACACCAGCCATCATAGCGAAAGCATCGTGAGCGAGAATGAAGCGACCTGTCAACTCTTCTCGCAAGTGATTGATGCTGCCTGCGTATATCTGAACTTGCCGACATCGTGGACCGATGGTGCTCAGTTCGGGTTGGGTGCCGAGATTGGTATATCGACCCAGAAACTCCATGCCCGTGGTCCGATGGCGCTCCGTGAAATCACGACCTACAAGTATGTGATTGTCGGAGATGGGCAGATCCGAAAATAGCCGATAAGTGCATGGCGACGACAGGGGAGATGGTCTTGAACCTGTCGTCGAATGCCTTGGCCATATAGTAAAAAATCCTTTCCGAATAAGAAAATTGGACGTATTTGCTATTATTTTGCCACAAAAATTGGTATGAATTGAAAAAAATAGTATATTTGCGCCCAAGTTAAGAGTATATTTACAACAATATGTTCCTTCTAAGCAATCAATTTCTCAAAGTATTATTCCCTGTCCTGGTATCTTTGGTGTCTGTGTCATGGATATTCTTCAAGATTTTACGTCTGTCGGTAGATAAGAATCTGGTAGATAATCCGAATGCACGAAAGCTCCAAAAGACTCCTGTGCCTGTCATGGGAGGTATGGCCGTATTCTTTGGTGTTCTTTGCTCATCGTTGGTGACCTGCTGTTTCTTTAATTGCGAACATTTGGTTCCAATCTATGTGGCCATGAGCATCATGCTCTATGTGGGTATCTTGGACGATTTGCTTGGCCTTACTCCAATCATCCGTATCTTCTTGGAAGTGAGCTGCATTGCTGCCATGATTTACGGAGGTGGCGGTTGCGTCGATAGTTTGCATGGCCTGTGGGGCATCGAAGAGTTCTCCTGGTGGATAGGCGTGCCGTTGACCATCTTTGCAGGCGTCGGCATTATCAATGCCATGAACATGATTGATGGCGTGAACGGTTTGTCGAGCGGCCTCTGTGTGGCTTGTGCCTCCATGTTCGGTTTGGCGCTATATCGCGGCGGAGATGTCACGGATGCTGTGTTGTGCTTCAGTATGGCAGCAGGCTTGTGCCCCTTCATTGTCCACAATATGGTGGGTCGCACCTCCAAGATGTTCATCGGCGATGCTGGTACGATGGTGATGGGTGTCTTGATGTCTTGGTGCGTGATGCAGGTTTTGCGCCACGATACATTGGCTAAATGGGGCGATTATACGGATAGCGGTATGTGCCTTATCGCTTTGGTGTTGGCCATCCTTTCCATTCCTGTGATGGATACCTTGCGCGTCATGACCATGCGCGTATTGCAAGGAAAGAATCCGTTCAGCGCCGATAAGACTCACTTGCATCATATCCTGTTCAAGTATTCGGGTAGCCATAGTTTGACGACCTTCATCGAGATTTCTCTTGATTTCATCGTCGTCCTGGTATGGGCCATCGTCTATAAGGCAGAATGCTCCATCGATGTCCAGTTCTATACCGTATTTGTTTTTGCCGCCTTTATCGTTTGGGGGCTGTACTTCTATATGGATAGACAGGACAAGAAAAATTCACGCACCGCGTTGAAACTCCGTAAGTGGATGTCGGGCGTCCGTCAGGGAGAAACAAGCTGGTGGAACCGGTTCCAACGGTATGTCGATACGCCGCGAGGTATCTCGACGATTGGCATCGAAGAGAAAAAAGAAGAATAATAAGAAAGAATAATAAAAAAAAGATGAGGACTCGAAATGAGTTCTCATCTTTTTTTCGTACGCTCTGCCGCTACAGAACTTTTCTTTTCCTGACCTGTTGGCATTAGTACATGAACCTCAAGACGAAACGGATGAGGCTCAAACCGATGGCCGAAAAGCCGCAATACATGAAATAGCGGAAGTAATCCTCGTTGACGGGGTCGCTGAACTTGTACATGACGAAGAAAATGCCGCAAGCGATGGCAAGGAGGTAGAAAAGCCATCGTATGATTTTGACAAAGATTTCCATAGTTATAGGGTGTGAATAGTTAATAGAATGCGAAGGTGATTACTACAAGATGCCGATGGCGCGGAACGTCTTCTCGATTTTCTCCAAAGCAAAGTCCACCTGTTCGATGGTGTGGGTTGCCATGAGGGAGAAGCGGATGAGGGTGTCGTTGGGAGGAACGCCTGGCGGAAGAACAGGATTGACAAAAATGCCTTCGTCCATCAACATGCGGGTGGCCAGGAGTGTCTTCTCCATGTCACGGATGAAGAGTGGGATGATAGGAGTGGCGGTATGGCCTATCTCGCATCCCAACTGCCGGAAACCTGCTAAGGCATGGTCGGTTACTTTCCAGAGGTTCTCGATGCGCTCGGGTTCGCTCTCGATGATGTCCAGAGCGGCGTTGGTAGCTCCGATGGCAGCAGGAGAAGCGGAAGCCGAGAAGATATAGGGGCGGGCATTGTGGCGTAGGTAATTGGCCGTAACGGTATCGGTGGCAATGAATCCGCCGATGGAAGCCAAACTCTTGGAGAAGGTGCCCATGATGATGTCCACCTGATCGGTCAATCCAAAATGGTTGCAGATGCCTTTGCCCTGTTCTCCGAAGACGCCGATGCTATGGGCTTCGTCCACCATGACGCTGGCGTTGTATTTCTTGGCCAATTCAACGATTTCGGGCAACTTGCAGATGTCGCCCTCCATCGAATAGACACCATCGACGACGATGAGTTTGATGCGGTCCTTGTCGCACTTGTGGAGTTTGCGCTCCAGCGACTCCATGTCGTTGTGGCGGAACTTGAGGTGGGTGCTGTGGCTTGCCTTGATGCCCTCGATGATGGAGGCGTGAGCCAGTTCGTCGTACAGGATGAAGTCCTGTCGCCCCGTAAGGCATCCGACCGTGCCGAGGTTGGCGAAGAAGCCTGTGCTGAATACTAGGCAATCCTCCTTGCCGACAAAGCGAGCCAGACGTTGCTCCAACTGTTCGTGAATGTCCAATGTGCCGTTCAAGAACCGACTTCCGGCGCACCCTGTTCCGTATTTCCGGGTCATCTCGATGGCGGCTTCCTTGACCTTGGGATGGTTGGTCAAACCCGTGTAGGCATTGGAGCCGAACATAAGGACTTTCTTTCCGTGGATGGTGACGACTGTATCTTGATCCGATTCAATCTGTCTGAAATAGGGGTATAAGTCTTTCGATTTAAGTTCTTGTGGAAGTTGATAAGAAGTTAGTTTTTCTTGTAAGAGAGACATTGTTTTGAAATAATTAGGCTGCAAAGATAGCGTTTTTTTCAAAATTATTGTAAAAAGCAATAGAAAAAAATTAAATAGTCTTTTTTTTTGAGAAAAAAACGTTAACTTTGCGGCACTTTTAGAGATATGAGGAAGATAGTAGTTATAATCAACCCTATTTCAGGAGGTCGTTCCAAAGCCGATATTGCCGCAATAACCCGCAAAGTTTTTTCTGCTAGAGATTATTGCGTCGATTTGTGCTATACAGAGTATTCTGGCCATGCACAAAAACTTGCTGCTCAAGGTATTGCTGATGGGGCGGATACGATAGTCGCCGTGGGTGGCGATGGTACGGTGAACGAAGTCGGTAAGGCGCTCATCGCCGATACGTCGGTCAAATTCGGTATCGTCCCTATGGGGTCGGGTAACGGATTGGCTCGGCATGCCGAGATTCCTTTAGATACTGTGCAGGCTTTCGAATTGATCAGGGAGGGATATAGCGAACTGATCGATTACGGAGATATGAACGGTCACATCTTTTTCACAACGGCAGGAACGGGGTTCGATGCCGAGGTGGGGCAGAGGTTCGCCGAGATGGGACGACGCAATGTCGGGCCAATCAAGCGTGGTCCTTTCACCTATCTGCGAGCTATCGCCGAGATGTCCGCTACGTATGTGCCCAAGGAATATACCATCATGACGGATGAGGAGGTTTTCCATCAGAAAGCCTTTCTTATCACCGTTGGCAATGCTGCTCAATGGGGAAACAAGGCCTATATTGCGCCACATGCCAGCCAGCAGGATGGTTTGTTCAGCATCTCCATCGTGAAGCCGTTCCTTTACATCGAGGCGCCCATGATGGCTGTGCAGTTGATGAGCCGACAGTTCGACAGGAACGAACATGTCCGTAGCATAGAGAGCAAGCACTTGCGCATCTTGTGCGACAACATTGGATACAGCCATGTGGATGGTGAACCGATGTTGTTGCCTCAACCGTTGGATGTCACGATGCATCCTGCGGGGTTGCGCATCATTGTGCCTAAAGAGAGAAATTCCATTTTATAAAATAACATTCAGATAATCAATAATTATGGCAGATAATATAGAAAAGAGCGTCTATGATGACGCCGAAGCTGTAAAGTTCATTCAGGAGCACCTTCCTCAGGAGGTGAAGGGTAAATATACCGACGATGATGTCCTCCTGATTACCGATATCGTTGTCGAGTATTACGAGCGCAATGGATGGTTGGATTGCGACGATGACGAGGAAATCAACATCGACGTTGAGGACTTGGTTGCCTACGTTTCCAACGCATGCAAGAAAGATAAGGAATGTAAGTTTGATACCGATCCAGAGTCTATTCGCTGGGTAGTAGAGGCCGAGTTGGATTATGAAGAGAGCCTTGCTTAGTCTTTGCTGCTTCTGTATAGCGGCATTTTCCTATGCCCAGCAGTACGAACGGTTGTCGTCCTATGAGCAGGGATTGTTCGGTGAGCAGCTTCATCTGAGCAGTTCCTACAAAGTGATGTCCCAGATTCAGCAGTACTGGAAGAATCAATATGACCGATTGAAGACCGACAAGTACGAGATTGTTCAATGCGGTACCGGCGAGTCGGTGCTCAAGGTAACCATCCCCAGTCGGTACTTGTTTGTCGATAATAATTCCGCATTACAACGTCAAGCGGATGGGATGCTTCGTCCTTTCCTCCGATTCCTGCGTGGTCAGGAGGCGGTAGCAACGGTCATTATTGCATGCTATAGTGACGACAATGGCAGTCAGAACTATCTGGACTTCATGACGCTCAACCGTGCCTATTCGGTGCGCGAATGGTTGCAGAAGCAAGGCGTGTCGTCCAAGGTGTTGTGCTATGGCATGGGCAACAAGGTGCCGTTGAACGAGAACCGCAACATGGAGGAGCGCGAATTGAACCGTCGCGTGGCTCTTTATCTGGTGCCTAACCGTTCGATGGTGAAATTGGCCAAGAAGAATAAGTTGATCTAAGGGTGGAAGTTAAGGTAGTTAAAGAAGATAAAGGAGATAAAGACGTTTGAATCAATTACTAATTACTGATTACAAATTACGTTTTCCTCATGAAAATGGAAAAGGGGTCTGGAAATCATTTGTCTTTAACTTCACAGCGTCCTTCCGGACACGAAAACTTTTTGTACTTCTTTATCTCCATTCAAAAATTGAAAATAAAATACAAATAAATAGAATATGGCAAAAGAATTAAGCAAGATGACCAAGCGCTCGGAGGATTACTCCAAGTGGTACAATGACTTGGTCGTAAACGCAGATTTGGCAGAACAAGCTGCCGTACGTGGTTGTATGGTAATCAAGCCTTATGGTTATGCTATTTGGGAAAAGATGCAGCGCACCCTCGACGATATGTTCAAGGAGACGGGCGTGCAGAATGCCTATTTCCCATTGCTCATCCCTAAGTCATACCTTTGCCGCGAGGCTGAGCATGTCGAGGGTTTTGCTAAGGAGTGTGCCGTTGTCACCCACTATCGCTTGAAGAATGACCCCAATGGTGCAGGTGTCGTGGTCGATCCTGAGGCTAAGTTGGAGGAGGAGCTGATTGTCCGCCCAACTTCCGAGACCATCATCTGGGCTACCTACAAGAACTGGATTACTTCTCACCGCGATTTGCCTATTCTCTGCAACCAATGGTGCAATGTGATGCGTTGGGAGATGCGTACCCGTATGTTTCTCCGCACTTCCGAGTTCCTCTGGCAGGAGGGTCACACCGCTCATGCCACCAAGGAGGAGGCCGCTCAGCGTGCCATGCAGATGATTAACCTCTATGGCGACTTCGCCGAGAAGTGGATGGCTGTCCCTGTCATCAAGGGTCCTAAGAGTCCTAACGAGCGTTTCGCCGGAGCTCTCGATACCTTCACCATCGAGGCTATGATGCAGGATGGTAAGGCCCTGCAGGCCGGTACCAGCCACTTCCTGGGTCAGAATTTCGCCAAGGCATTCGACGTCACCTTCACCAACAAGGATAACAAGCAGGAGTATGTCTGGGCCACCTCTTGGGGTGTCTCTACCCGTCTGATGGGTGCCCTCATCATGACTCACTCTGACGACAACGGTTTGGTATTGCCTCCTAAGTTGGCTCCAATCCAGGTAGTCATCGTGCCTATCTACAAGAAACCGGAGGAACTGGCTGCCATCTCCGAACGCGTTCAGCCATGGATCGATGCCATGAAGGCTAAGGGCATCAGCGTCAAGTATGACGATGCCGACAACAAGAAACCAGGTTGGAAGTTCTCCGAATATGAGCTGAAGGGCATCCCTGTCCGCCTGGCCGTTGGTCCTCGCGACCTGGAGAGCAACACCGTCGAACTGATGCGTCGCGATACGCTCGAGAAGGAGACTGTCTCTCAGGACGGTATTGCCGAGCTCGTTGCCAAGTTGCTCGACGAGATTCAGGACAACCTGCTCCAGAAGGCTCGCAAGATGCGCGATGGCTATATCCGCCGTGTCGATACCTGGGAGCAGTTCAAGGTCGAGATCGAGAAGGGTGGCTTCCTGCTCTGCCATTGGGATGGCACCGTCGAGACCGAAGAGCGCATCAAGGCCGAGACCAAGGCTACCATCCGCTGTATCCCATTCGAGGCACAAGATCCTGAGGATCTCAAGCCAGGTGTCGATATGGTGACCGGCAAGCCAAGTGCCCGCCGAGTTCTTTTCGCTCGTTCTTACTAAACCCTATAGAGCGCCCTTCCTACAGTAGGAGGGGTGCTTATAGTCTTTTGTGATAAGTGTGCCTATGTTCAAAAATAGATATATTACACTCTTGAAACTCACATTCAAATCGCTCAATGGGTTTGAGGTGAGTTTGCTTTGTTCTATATTGGCACTCTCTGTCGCCTCGTTCATCATCAAGGGACGACTGGACGATGTGAATGCTTGGATATCGGCTGTAGCAGCCATCCTGGGTGTCTTCTGCGTAGTCCTGGGGGCCAAGGGGTCGATGGCCAATTGGATATTCGGCACGGTCGAAGCCTTCCTGCACATATATATCTGTTTTGTCACACACATATACGGCGACTTCATCCAGAGGTTGGTCTATAACCTCCCGATGCAGTTCGTGGGGTGGCGGATGTGGAGCAAGCGCCGACGTCATGACAATTCGGGCACCATCCATACGCGCTATATGACCTGGCCGCAACGCCTCGTCACCTTGCTCGCGGTGGCATTGGGCACCTATCTGTTGGGGTTGTTCTTAATCTATTTTGGTCCTTGGTTAATAGAGGTCATCCAGCAGATTTTCCCCGACGTCCAGTTCAAGACGCTCAAGGCCGACTATGACACCCCTCTCCAGCTCTGGCTTGATTCGTTCACCACGGTGATGGCCATCGTCACTATGTACGTGTCTGTCAAGGCTTTTGTCGAGCAATGGTACATGTGGCTCCTCATCAATGTAGCCTATATTGCCATGTGGCTGATGAGCGATTCGGTCTTCTCGTTCATGACCGTGGCCAAATATAGCGTTTACCTCATCAATAGTTTCTACGGCATCTATCAATGGAATAAGTTGTCGAAGGGATAAAGACCCTATCCCCAGCCCTTCCCCGTTGTGTAGGGGAAGGGAGTAGAATGAATCAGTTGCCCGAAAAACTCATTTTTGAGGTTAAAAATCTTTCGTGTTTTTTCGTGTCTTTCGTGGCAAATAATCTCCTCCCCTCGGGGTCCTCGCAGCAAAAGGGTTGATAACCGTTTTGCGAGAAGAAGGGAGGGGGTCTTAAATAATTATGCTTATGAAAATCAAAGACATCGCTACACTTATTGAGTCCGTTGCCCCCTTGCAGTTGCAAGAGAGTTACGACAACGCTGGCCTTCAGGTGGGAGACCCCGGACAGGAAGTGACGGGAGTTTTGACTACGCTCGATGTGACCGAGGAGTCGGTGCAGCGGGCCATCCAGTCGCGAGCCAACTTGATAGTGAGTCATCATCCGCTATTGTTCCATGGCGTGAAACAAATCAATCCTCGCCGTGACTACATCAGCCGGGTGTTGATCGAGGCTATCCGTCAGGACATAGCCGTCTATAGCGCACATACCAACCTGGACAACGCACCCCAGGGGGTGAATCGCCGTATGGCCGAGGTGCTCGGTTTGCAGGATGTCCGTCCGTTGGCTCCCTTGGTCAAGAGCCAGACCTCTGGCTTGTCCGCTGATTTCGCTAATGAATGCGGCAGCGGTATGATAGGCCGATTGCCCCAGCCATGCGATGCCCATAGCTTCATGCAGTTGGTCAAGGAGCGGTTCTCCATCCCTGCTGTCATGGCCAATAGTGAAGATGTTGACCCCTCTCGCATGGTTCATGTCGTAGCTTTGTGCGGAGGGGCTGGCGACGATTTCATCCCCGATGCCGTAAGGGCAGGGGCCGATGCTTTCCTGACGGGCGAGGTGTCATATCATCTCTATTTTGGTCATCCCGAGTTACTCATCCTTTGCGGTGGCCACTTCGAGACCGAGCAATACACTTGCCAGTTGCTCAAGGAACTCATTCAGGCGAAGTATCCAGATTTGTCCGTCACGATAGCTCCTAAGAGCAGCCCGGTCAAGGTCTTTTGACTAATTGATAACTTTTTGTCTTATTTTTAATCTCCCTCCCAATGAGGGTCCTCGCAGCGAATAGAACAATTGATTATCGTTCAGCGAGAAGACGAGGCGTTAGCCGAGGGGAGAAGTTGGGGAGAGTCCTTCTTATTATGATTGAATCCGATATCACACCATCTGAATATTCCAAATATCCAACCCCATGTTACGTGTTGGAGGAACGACTGTTGCGCCGCAATCTGGAGCTCATCAAGCGAGTAGCCACCGAGGCCGACGTCGAGATTATCCTGGCCTTCAAGGCATACGCCCTGTGGAAGACCTTTCCAATCTTCCGCGAGTACATCAATCACACCACCGCCAGTTCGGTGAGTGAGGCCCGCTTGGCATTCGAGGAGTTTGGCAGTCCTGCCCATACCTACAGCCCTGCCTATACCGAGGGCGATTTCCCGACCATCCTGCGATGCTCGTCGCACATCACGTTCAATAGCCTCACGCAGTTGGAGCGGTTCATGCCCGAGGTGGAGCGATACAATCGGAGCGAGGCGGGGCAAGGGAAGCCCGTATCGTGCGGTTTGCGAGTCAATCCCGAGTACTCCGAAATCGAGACCGAACTCTATAACCCCTGTGCTCCCGGGAGTCGCTTCGGCGTGTTGGCCGACGACCTGCCCGAGCAGTTGCCCCAAGGCATCGAGGGCTTCCATTGCCATTGCCATTGCGAGTCGTCGGCCCTGGCACTGGAGCATACCTTGGTGCATCTGGAGGCGAAGTTTGGCCGATGGTTCAAGCAAATCAAGTGGCTCAACCTGGGCGGTGGCCATCTGATGACCCGTCGTGACTACGACGTCGAGCACCTCATAACGCTGCTCAAAGGCCTGCACGAGCGGTATCCTTGGCTCCGCATCATCCTCGAACCCGGTTCGGCGTTCGGGTGGCAGACAGGGCCTCTGATTTCGCAGGTGGTCGATATTGTCCAGAACAAAGGCATCCGTACCGCCATCCTCAATGTCTCGTTTGCCTGCCACATGCCCGATTGTCTGGAGATGCCTTACTGGCCCGCTGTGCGTGGAGCCGAGACGTTGGAGGGCGTAACCAGCACCGACGAGAACGTCTATCGTCTGGGTGGCAACAGTTGCCTGAGTGGCGACTACCTGAGTTCGTGGCGCTTCACTCGCCCCCTGCAGGTGGGCGATTACGTCGTGCTCGAGGACATGCTGCACTATACCACCGTCAAGACCCACACCTTCAACGGCATCTCGCATCCTGCCATTGTCATGAGGCATACCGATGGTCGCATCGAGGTGCTCCGAGAGTTCGGCTACGAGGACTATCGCGACCGAATGGATTGATTCCCCATGTATCATCCCTCTGCTTGGCAGGGGGATTTTTTTGTTTCCATGTTCAGCATTTCAAAGATCGTGGTGCAAAGATACGACATCCTTTTCGCGGTGAACGAATTTTCGTTCGATTTTTTTCCAAAATTTCCGAACGACCTCCGAAGGCATTCCGAAGGATGACCAAAGAAACCACGAAAACGAAAAAGACTTTGAACGAAAACCAAAACGATAACGAAAAACTCCTCTGCACTCGCTATTATTATTTTAACCACGGAAACGCGGAAATACACGGAATAATTCACTCATTTCCACTCTATTACACTCTGCGAGAGATTAACAAATGGTCCATCAATTAAACTTAATTAGAACTCAATTCCGGAGGTCGCGAGAGCCATGCAACTCAATTGGAGAACTCAATTAAACTCAATGGGTTGCAAAGGGAACCTAGCGACGACTTTAGCGCCGAAGACCATTAGCGTGAACGAAGTGAACCTTTAGCGGCTCGAAGAGCCCATTAGCTATTGAATAAAATAAGCGGTCATCAGGTCATCAGGTCAAAAGGTCATTAAGAAAATGAAAAATGATGCGTGTTGGGTTCATATATATAAAATAATATTTAAATATTATTTTATATATATGGTGTCAATTTGCCCCGAAAAGTGAAAATCGTTAATGACCTTTTGACCTGATGACTTTAATGACCTGTTCATGATGGGGATAGTGGTTGGGGTGTGTATTAATCAATTGATAATCAATGTAAAGTACCTGCATTGAATCCAACGGATACAAGGTCGTGAGGGTCATTACCCGCTTCGAAGGTAGTTCCTTTTATTATCTGTCCTATAGTATTTGGGTGATGCATTCCCGAAGTCAGGGGGTCATTATCTTTCCAAAAGACGGCCGATAGGATTGGAGAATGAATTTGGCAATACCAATCAATTCCTTCTAAAAATCCACGAATTGGCACAATTTTTCACTAAAAGTGCGCACTATATTGATTTATTGCCTATATTTGCACCATGCTAATGAAAAGTGATATTTCTCGGATAGTGGAGTTGTTGCGCTCAGAGGTGAAGATGTCTGTGGGCGGAACCGAACCAATGGCTATTGCTTTGGCTACGGCTAAGGCAAGAGAACTTTTGGGATGTACACCAGAAAAGATCGTGGCTAAGTTGAGCCCGAAGATCATCAAGAATTCGATTGGTGTAAACGTGAATGGCATGGAGGGTGCGGTAGGCATCCCGTATGCCATGGCTTTAGGAGCATTGTATGGTACGACCGACTCCGAACTGAATGTCCTGAATGCCGTAACGAAAGAGATGCTGCCTGCGGCCAAGCAATTTGTTGCCGAGGGGCGCTGCATCGTGAAACCAGCCCATACCTTCGAACTTATCTACATCGAGGTCGATGTGTCGGCTGGAGGACAGGAGGCCAAGGTCATCATCGCCAAGGAGCCCACCCACTTTGTCCTGCTCAAGAAGGGGGAGGACGTGGAACTGGACGAGCGTTGGACATTGGCCAAGGAGTATAATCGAGACCACGATTCAAGCCTCAATATGCGCCTCATCTATGACTTCGCCATGGAGGTGCCGCTGGAGCATATCAAGTTCCTCCTGGAGGGTGCCCGCGTCAATATGGCGGTAGCACAGATGGCCTTCGATGGCAACTACGGATTGGGCCTGGGCAAGATGCTGAAAGGTAGCAACGAGGTGCGCTTGATGGGGCAGAACACGATGCCCAAGATGGTGAGCTATGCCTGTGCCGCCTGCGACGTTCGCATGAGTGGTTCGCGCGTCAGCGTACTCTGCAACTCGGGTAGTGGCAATCAGGGCATCGTAGCCACGTTGCCGTTGCTCTCGTTTGCCGAAGATACTTGCGTCACCGAGTCGAAGTTGTTGCGCGGTTTGGCATTGAGCAACTTGACCGTCATCTATATCAAGCAGTTGCTCGGACACATGTCGTCGCATTGCAGTTGTGTCATCTCGGCATCGGGCAGCGCCGCCGCTCTGACCTATATGATGGGTGGTGACTACGAAGCCGTATGTGCCGCCGTCAAGAACGTCATAGCCTCCCTTACAGGTATGGTGTGCGATGGTGCCAAGCCCAGTTGTACGCTGCGCATCAGCAGTGCCGTATCGAGTGCTTTCCAGGCTGCAATGATGGCCATGGAGGGTATCTGCGTCCCATCGACAGACGGCATCATCGAGGATAGTGTGGACCGAAGTCTGGACAACCTGGCCAACATCGGTCGCGATGCCATGCTCGAAAATGACAGTATGATTTTGCGCATCATCACCGAGAAGGAGGAGTGATAAGTGTCTCAACTTTAAGAAGTTGAAAGAAGATAAAGAAGTACAAGAAGTTATCGCGGCCTAAAGGACGCTGAGAAGTTAAAGACAAATGAATGACTATAAGTCAATTGATAATTGACAATTGATAATTGATAGCCCCTTTGTTCTGTTAGTGCCGAAGGCCTTTAGCGTGCGAAGCTCCTTTAGCGGCTCTCGAGCCTATTAGCTTTTTTTCTATCGTCTTTATCTTCTTTAAATTCTTTAACTTCCTTCCTCTATGCTGCTAAAAACTTTCCGTACCCAGAATGTTTACCATGTTTGAGCTTATGTTGCAGTTGCCCATCTTTCAGGGATTGAGCTACATGCAACTGACTGAAATCATCGAGAAGATTCCCTTTTGCTTTGCGCAATACGCTCCGGGTGACGTCATCCAGGAGCGCGGAGAGATGTGCGAGCAGGTGCTCTTCGTGCTCAACGGAACAGTGCAGCAGACGACGCCCACCTTTGGTGGCAAGATTCAGATTGTACAGGACTTTGTAGGTCCGCATACCCTCTCATTTTATTACCTCTTTGGTGTTGAGAATCACACCAATAGCGAACTCCGAGCATTGACCAAGGTGGGAATGATGCATGTGGAGAAGAAGCATTTTCTCAAGATGTTGCAGAACAACAGCATCATGCTCGTCAATGTGATGAACATGCTCTCCACGCATGCCCAGAAGCAGCATGTGGCAATGGAATTTACTAGTTTGGCCGACTCGACCTTGCGCCTGGCATCGTGGCTGTTGGCCTATACCGACAAGAAGGCTACAGGCATCAAGATTGTGGCCGATGAAGAGACCTGGAAAAGCCTGATTCGGCTGGAGGGGGCCGACTTCTCGCGAAGCATTGCCATACTGGAGGGCAGAGGATGCCTGGAGATGGAGAATGACACTCTCAAATTGATAGATAGATATGCATTAAGGCGATTCGTAGGAGAGAAAACCGTGCCTAAATGGTGATTTTTGCTGAAAAATTTTGCTAATTGGATTATTGTTTGTATTTTCGCGAGAAAATCTAAACAAACATTATAGTTATGTCTATTCTTGACCTTTCTGAACAGGAAATTATCCGTCGTAATTCTTTGGAAGAGTTGCGCCGAATGGGCATTGAACCCTATCCTGCATCAGAGTATGTGGTTAATGGTTATTCCACTGAAATCCGCGAGAACTTTGTTGATCTCCCAACCGTAAAGAACGAATCGGGGGAAGAGGTGCCAGGTACTGCCAATGCCCAGAACAGCCGTAATGTGAGCATCGCTGGCCGTATCATGAGCCGTCGTATCATGGGCAAGGCTGCCTTCATGGAGTTGCAGGACTCCAAGGGACGCATTCAGGTCTATGTGAGCCGCGATAGCCTTTGCCCAGATCCCGAGAATACCGATTTATATAACGTCGTCTTCAAGAAACTGCTCGACATCGGTGACTTTGTCGGTGTCACGGGTTATGTGTTCCGCACCCAGACAGGCGAGATTTCTGTCCATGCGGCTACCCTCACCGTGCTCTCCAAGTCTATCCGTCCATTGCCTATTGTCAAGTATAAGGATGGTGTGGCTTACGACGGCTTCAACGACCCAGAGCTGCGCTATCGTCAGCGTTATCTTGACCTCATCGTCAACGATGGCGTCAAGCAGGTGTTCGAGAAGCGTGCCACCATTCTGCGCACCATGCGTCAGGTGTTCGACGAGGCAGGTTATACCGAGGTCGAGACACCTATCCTCCAGCAGATTGCAGGCGGTGCCAGCGCCCGTCCATTCATCACGCATCACAATGCGTTGGACGTTGACCTCTATCTCCGCATCGCTACCGAGCTCTATCTGAAGCGTCTCATCGTAGGCGGCTTCGAGGGTGTCTATGAGATTGGCCGTAACTTCCGCAACGAAGGTATGGACCGTAGCCACAACCCAGAGTTTACCTGCATGGAGCTCTATGTGAGCTACAAGGACTATAATTGGATGATGACCTTCACCGAGAACCTCTTGGAGAAGATCTGTCTGGCCGTCAATGGTACCACCGAGGTCAAGATTGGCGACAATGTTGTCTCGTTCAAGGCACCATACCGTCGTCTGCCTATCCTGGATGCCATCAAGGAGAAGACCGGCTACGACCTGAGCACCATGTCCGAAGAGGAGATGCGCGAGGTAGCCAAGAAGTATGGTGTAGAGGACACCGAGGTGATGGGCAAGGGCAAACTTATTGACGAGATCTTCGGCGAGACTTGCGAGGGCTCGTTCATTCAGCCAACTTTCATCATCGATTATCCTGTCGAGATGTCTCCACTCACCAAGATGCATCGTAGCAAGCCAGGCCTCACCGAGCGCTTCGAGTTGATGGTCAATGGCAAGGAGTTGGCCAATGCTTACTCCGAGTTGAACGACCCAATCGACCAGTACAACCGCTTCGTGGATCAGATGAAGTTGGCCGACAAGGGCGACGACGAGGCAATGGTGATCGACCACGACTTTGTGCGTGCTTTGGAGTACGGTATGCCACCAACATCTGGCATCGGCATTGGTATCGACCGCCTCTGCATCCTCATGACGGGTCAGCCTACCATTCAGGAGGTGTTGCTCTTCCCAACCATGAAGCCCGAGAAGGTGGCTCCAAAGGATGGCGCCGACAAGTATGTTGCCTTGGGTGTACCCGAGGCATGGGTACCTGTCATCCAGAAGGCCGGCTACACCACCGTTGCATCGTTGGTCGATGTGAAGCCAGGCAAGCTCTTCCAGGATATGATTGACATCAAGAAGAAATATAAGGATTATCTGGGCGATTTGCAGAACCCATCGCAGCAAGATGTAGCTGCTTGGATTGAAGCCGCCTCTAAGTAAATTTGTTCGAAAGATGAATTTTCCAGATAAAGTAGCCATCCTTGGTAGCGGCAGTTGGGCTACTGCCATCGCTAAGATTGTTCAGATGAACGGTGCTGTCATGTATTGGTACATGCGTACGCAGGAGCAGATTGAGCAATTCAAGGCAAGCGGTCACAATCCCCGTTACTTGTCGCTTGTTCGCTTCGACGTCGAGAAGATACATTTCACCACCAACATCAACGATGCCATCAAGCCTTGTCAGATGGTCATCTTTGCCATGCCTTCGCCTTACCTGCGCGCCAATGTTGAGGCCGTGAATTGCAGTTGTGAGGGCAAGATTGTCATCAGCGTCATCAAGGGTATCGTGCAGGAGGAGAACATCCTCATTTCCGACTACCTGAAACGTCAACTGAAACTCTCCGACTCGCAGATGGCCACCTTGAGTGGTCCAAGTCATGCGGAGGAGGTCGCCTATGAGCGCCTCACTTACCTCACCGTGGGTTGCAAGGACCTGGATGTGGCTCAGGAGATTGCCGATTTCTTCCAGAACCATTTTGTCCACACGACTATTTCGAAGGATATCGTGGGTATTCAGTTGGCCGGTGTGTTGAAGAATATCTATGCCATCGCGTCGGGCATCTGTCAGGGCTTGAAGTATGGCGACAATTTCCAGGCGGTGCTTATTGCCAATGCCATCCGCGAGATGAAGCGCTTCATCAACGGCTATGACCCAGTCGAGAAGGGCGAACGTCACATCAGCGAGAGTGTCTATACGGGCGACCTCCTTGTAACGGCCTATAGTCGCTTCAGCCGCAACCAGATGTTCGGCACCATGATTGGCAAGGGTTACAGCGTCAAGGCAGCTCAATTGGAGATGGAGATGATTGCCGAGGGTTACTTTGGTACGAAGTGTATCAAGGAGATTAACCAGAAGTATCAGATCAGCATCCCTATCGTCGATGCCATGTACAATATCCTGTACAAGCGCATGAGCCCATTCGTGGAGATCAAGCTGCTGAGCGATATGTTGGAGTAATGACCCCCTCCCTTCTTCTCGCAAAACGGTTATCAACCCTTTTGCTGCGAGGACCCCGAGGGGAGGAGTTATAAATCCTTCCTAAAGTTGCGAGGTTCTCTATGGGGTGGAGTCGATTTGTAGTAGAATGAAGCAAACGTCTTTTTTACTACCCTTTTACTCCCTTTTTACTCCTCTTAAATACTTTAAAGAATAAATCTAAAAACTATTTGAATATGAAATTGTTTATCGAAAAAGCGCAGGGTTTCGTTCCTGCCGGTTCGTTGGCAAACGTAGCCGCACAGACGGCTTCCTGCAACGAGTTGCTCGAGTCAGGCAAGGGTGCCGGTAACGACTTTTTGGGTTGGGTGCATCTGCCATCGAGCATCACTCCAGCCTTCTTGGACGAGGTTCAGGCAACGGCCAATTTGCTCCGTTCCAAGGCTGAGATTATCGTCGTAGCTGGTATCGGAGGTAGCTACCTCGGCCCTCGTGCCGTCAATGAGGCGCTCGACCATTCTTTTGGTTTGAATGGCAACAACCCTCGCGTGGTTTATGCCGGCAATAACATCGGTGAGGATTACCTCGCTGAGTTGATGGAGTTGCTGGAGGGCAAGACCTTCGCTATTATCAATATTTCTAAGTCGGGTACCACCACCGAGACCGCTTTGGCTTTCCGTCTGCTCAAGACAAAGTTGGAGGCTCAGGTAGGTAAGGCTGCTGCCAAGGAACTCATCGTTGCCGTAACCGACAAGGAGAAGGGCGCTGCCCGCAAGTTGGCTACCAAGGAGGGTTACAAGACTTTCGTCATCCCTGACAACGTAGGTGGTCGTTTCTCGGTCCTCACTCCAGTAGGTCTGTTGGCCATCGCTTGTGCCGGTCACGACATCAAGGCCCTTGTCAAGGGTGCTCAGGATATGGAGAAGGCTACAGGCGTCGATGTGCCATACGAGCAGAATCCTGCCGCTCAGTATGCCGCTATCCGCAACGCTCTCTACCAGTATGGCAAGAAGACCGAGATCTTGGTCAACTATCAGCCTAAGCTCCACTATATGATGGAGTGGTGGAAGCAGCTCTTCGGCGAGTCGGAGGGTAAGGACCACAAGGGTATCTACCCAGCATCGGTCGATTTCACTACCGACCTGCACTCGATGGGTCAGTGGATTCAGGAGGGCGAGCGTACCATCTTCGAGACCGTTGTCAGCGTCGAGAAGCCTAACAAGACTGTCCTCTTCCCATTCGATGAGGAGAACCTCGATGGCTTAAACTTCTTGGCTGGCAAGCGTGTCGATGAGGTCAACAAGATGGCCGAGTTGGGCACTCAGTTGGCTCACGTCGATGGCGGTGTACCTAACATCAAGATCACTATCCCTGTGCTCGACGAGTACAACTTGGGTCAGTTGATCTATTTCTTCGAGCGTGCCTGCGGCATCTCTGGCTATGTTTTGGGCGTCAACCCATTCAACCAGCCAGGCGTTGAGGCTTACAAGAAGAATATGTTTGCCCTGCTCGAAAAGCCTGGTTACGAAGAGGCAACCAAGGCTATCAAGGCTCGTTTGGCCAAGTAATCCTTATCGATAGGATACTTTCGTTATATCGTCTAAATACTTAGTTTACAAAAGGGTATATCGTTGCCCTTTTGTAAATTTAAGTTTTAGCAGAGTTCATTGCTTTTTCTCTCTCTCTCTTCGTTTTATTTGCGCAATGAGAATCTCTCTTTCTTTTATGATAATGACGTTGGCCGTTCAGGCAATGGCTGACAATGGTTTGTGGAACAGTAAGACAACTGGCGGGGACATTCCCTATGCGGTCAAGGGCGGAGATGCCCAGGTGGCCAAGGACGTGAATGGCAAACCCATGACCGTTGTCTATCTGGAGAACCTCGCTGTCCAGAAGATTGGACAGAACACGAACGAGGAGGACGTCGCTTGGCTGGTAGGACAGGGGTATCAGGTCATTGAGTTGGATTATCGACATCATGCCCAATCCCTTTCGCCTTACATCAATCAGGACATCGTTGCCATCAACAATGAACTGAAGGGAGGCAGTTTCTGCGGACAGACTTGCTCGGAGTACCGATCCTACATTCTGATGGAGGGTTATCGCATCCAACGCGACATCGCCTACTATCACGATGATCCAACGGTTTACAATTTCCCCGATGTCTATAAGGACTCGGAGGGTGATTCGCTCTATCTCGACCTGGTTTATCCGGCCAACCCATCGACGCAGGTGCCTGTGCTCGTCACTTTCTCGTATAGCAATAGTTTTGCAACGAATGCAGGAGGCCAGTTGTCGGACAAGAACAAGCACAAGCGTATGTACTTGCCCTACTATTGGGGCGGCTTCAACGACAGTTTCGTCGAGGGTGCATCGGCTGTAGGTGTTGCCTGGGCGGTGTGCGACCATCCGAAGTATTGCGATTGGGGACAAGGCAAATATACCGGTGGTGCCAACAAGAGCTTGGGTGCCATCGAGGTCAATCCCGATGCGTCGCGCAAAGTGAAGTCGGCTATCCGGACGGTGCGTGGCATCGGAAAGGAGCTTGGATTGAACGGCAAGGTGGCGGTGACGGGCTTCTCGCGTGGTTCTACGGCCGCTTCGTTGGCGGTAGGAGACAAGCACTTGGCAACGTTGGACGACACCTCCCGTGGCCGATTCCCCGAGGAGGAGAGTTCGGTGAGTTGTGCCCTCTTAGGTCCTGGCGTCTTTGCCTACGACAAGATGGCCAATACCTCGCGCGAATATACGAACATGAATGCCTATGTGACGGCTTTCCCTGCCTATGGTTGGGAGATGCAAGGAGCATTGCAAACCATCACACCGACGTCAGCTCCCTGTTTCTTCTTCTACAATTCGAGCGACGATGCCAATTATGCCAACAATGCCGAAGCGTTGAAAGCCGTGTTGGAGGCCAACCGCATCGAAACCGAAGTGCTGAAGGATTATGGTCAAGGACATTCCGTGCCCCAATCCATGCAGGAGTTGCGTCAGATGTATGATTTCCTGTTGCGCCATACGGGGCAATCGACGAAAATCGGTTCTTTGAAGAAGGAGGCCGACCTCGGTTGCCGAGCCATCGACCTGTCGGGAAGAAAAGCATTCTTGCCTCATGAATTGAGCATCATTTCCAACCGTAAAGTATTTGTAATTGATTAGTTTTTTATGTTGAAGGCTTTCCTGTTCGATATGGACGGCGTCCTGTTCGACTCGATGAAGAATCATGCAGAGGCGTGGTATCAGACGATGGGCGAACACTATGGTTTTACGTGCGACCGCACTCTTTTCTATCTTTACGAAGGTTCGACGGGAGCACAGACGATAGACACCCTGTTCGTGGAACAACGTAAAAGACATGCAACAGAAGAGGAGATTGAGCGTATCTACAGCGAGAAATCTCGTTGTTTCACGCAATTGGGAAAAGCTGACCCGATGCCTGGTGCGGCTGAAGTCCTGAAGCAGGTGGTCGATAAGAACTTGGCACGCGTCTTGGTGACAGGTAGCGGACAAACGACACTCATCGACCGATTGCAACTGACCTATCCCGATGTCTTCTCGCCCGACTGTATCGTGTGGGGAAGGGATTGTCCCATCGGACATGGCAAGCCGCATCCCGACCCATACCTGATGGGGTTGCGCAAGGCGGGCAATCTTTCGCCCGACGAAGCCATCGTGGTGGAGAATGCTCCGATGGGGGTGCAGGCAGGCAAGGCAGCCGGCATCTTCACAGTAGCGGTGAATACCGGGCCTTTGGAGCCCTCCGTCTTGCGCGAGGCAGGTGCCGACATTGTCCTGAGCGGCATGGAGGAATTGGCCGAACGCATGGACGAAATCATTGCCTTGCACCACTCCAGCAGAGGTTAGAGATACCTCTGTTTGGAGATTACCTGACGACGAAACCACATTTCTGTAAGTCGATGACTTGCAGAACATAAATACCTTATAATCTATGTCTATCATCATCTTCTTTCTGCCGGCATTCATCTGCTTGATAAGTACGGCATTCATCTGGACAAGGTCGGACATGACTCTCACGGAGCGTCTGTTAGGGTGGTTCATGCTCCTTTCGGGCATATACATGTTGCTCGATGCCATTGCCTGCTCACCTTATTCCGACTCGTGGGCAGTCATCACCACACATTTGGGGTTGGGTTTTGTGGCTCCTCCGTTGCAATTGGTGTTCATGTTCATCGCTTGGTCGTTGTCCACCTTGAGGCAGCGGTACGACAAGCCTATCCTGTTGTTGCACCTCTTGCCGGGCATGACGGGCTTCCTGATGCTCTTCGGATGTTGTGTCATCGGCTTCGATTCGGTGATTGAGTACCTGGATCATGACCGCACGTTGCCACCACATCTCTCGATGAGCGATATCCGTTCGTTCAACCTTTTCCGCTTGATGACAGGCGAGGTGTATCGCATCTCCATGACCTTCTTCGTGCTGGTATGTACGGTACATCTGATTTATGTGGCTATCGTGACTGACTTCTCTCCACGTGTCTTGTTCCGTTTCCTCTTCAAGCGTGGACCTATCAAGCCGTTGCATGTCCTCATCCTGCTCTATTTCTGCTTGGCCATCTGCACCCTTTGCCGTTGGAAGTTAGGCGATTGGGCAAACGACGATAACTGGATTTATTTCTGTACCCTGTATAGCGTCAAGTCACTTGCTTATGCCTTGATGGGGTATATGGCGATGCAAATCAAGAAGCCGTGCATCTTCCTGCATCTGCCACATCGACGCCCCTATTTCGAGGATATGCCTGTGCATGTGCGGGAATTGATGCGCGATGGTGGCCATAAGGATTTTGCCGACGAGGAGGCCGATAGTTACCGTACGCTCAATTTGCGCGACGAGTTCCATGTCTTGATGCGTGAACGTGCCTGCTATCTGCAACCAGGTATGAGCCGTTATAGTGTGAGCCAACACCTGAACCTGTCGCGTACAGGCTTGGATCGATTCGTTCGATTGGTTTATCACCTGACCTATCAGGAGTTCGTCCTTGTGCAACGTGTGTCGTACATGCGACGCTACAAGCAGATGTTCCCCAAGGAATCGGATGTCGATGTTGCCATGATATGTGGTTTCCCAAGCGTCAAGATGATGGAGCAACAAGTACGCATGTACGATAGTTTCTTTGTGCAGAAGTAAGGTGCTGTTTCTCGGTCAAATGACAATCATCCCTCCAGCGTGTTCGGTTCGTTCACGATGGAGGGATGAATGTGTGTTGAGCAGAGTTTTTATCTACAGAAAGACGCTACATTTAGAAAATCCATCTTTTTGTCATCCTATTATGAGGGTATTATGAGGTTACTATGAGCCTTCGGTATCCGTATTGGATAAAAACTATCCTTAGAGGCAAAATCGTAGAAGAATACACTTTTATGACCTATGCCTTGCGCTTCACTCCCCGAACGGCTTCCGACTCCAGCGGATTGTCTGGCCAAGCGTGCTTGGGATAACGCCGACGAAGTTCCTTGCGTACCTCAAAATAGGTGTCGTTCCAGAAACTGCGCAGGTCTTGGGTAAGTTGCACGGGTTTGAAGCCTGGAGAGAGCAGCTCCATGAGGATAGGGCGTTTGCCATCGTCCACACGAGGGGTGTCGGTAAGGCCGAAGCATTCTTGGAGTCGGACGCGGAGGATTGGATGGTCGGCACCCTGGCGGTATTCGAGGCGGATGCGGCTACCCGAAGGAACAACGATGTGCGTGGGAGCCAATCTATCGACTACTTGTTGCTGTTCGTACGAGAGCAATCCCCACAGGGCAGTACAGAGGTCAATCTTCTTGAGTTCGGCTACGGTGGTAGCTTTGCCAATATAGAGAGGAAGCCACTCGGGTGCCGATTGCAAGACGACGTCGGTGCTCAAGTCGGGCAACTCCAATTCAGGATGCCATTCAGCCACCGTAGCGACGCGCAGTTGCAGGTTCTGTACCTCATCGTTGAAGTCGAGCATCGAACGACCTTCACGTTGCGCCGCTTGGGCGATGAGTTGTGCCGTATCGGCATTGCGGAGTGGTTCGGTGCGTACAACGAGCGTACCGATGCGATATTCTGCTTGAGCAACTATAGAGCCTCGCTTGGCATCCCACGAGACACGTTCGTGGCGATGCAGGAGCGGGTCGATGTCGGCCAACGAGAGGGGTGCCGCCAGGAAGATACGTCCACCTCCTGCGTGTGAATTGAGACTGGCGATGGCAATCCAATCGTAAGCAGCCAAGTCATCCTGCGTCTCCACAAATGCCGTCTCTCCATTGGCCATACGGAAACGCCCGCACCCATTTTGTTCGGCTTTGGCTATGCGTTCGGGATAGGCGTATGCCAACAAAGTGCCTGCATCGATGTGTTTGGGTGAAGGAGCATCCGGATGGCCCATAACCGATGCATCGAGATGTTGCAGGATATGCTGATATTGTTGCGATATCTGGCGGATGCGATGGTTCGATACTGCCAAGCGCGAACGGATGTCAGCATCATTCAGGGGAGCACCCAAGGGGTCTTTCTCTTCGAGGATAGCCGCCAGGTCACAAGCCAGTTGACGTTGTTCGGAAGTCCGACACAACAAAAGCATCTGTGCGATGCGAGGGTGACAAGGCAACAGGGCCAAATGCTTGCCATGAGGCGTGATACGTCCGTTTTCGTCCAATGCTCCTAACCATTGGAGCAGTTGCTTGGCTTGGGCGATATGTGCCGATGGAGGAGGTGTAAGCCAGGGCAGACGGAGGAGGTCTGCTTCACCCCATGCTGCTGCGCTTAGCACGATGGGAGCGAGGTCGGCATCGAGCAATTCGGGCACGCGACATGGTGCCATGCGATGTTCGTCGGCCAAACTCCAAAGGCGGATACATGTACCTGGAGCCACACGTCCAGCTCGACCCATACGCTGAATGGCCATGTCGAGGCTTATCGGCACCGTCTCCAAGTGGCTCAATCCGTTCTGTGTGTTGAAAACCATCTTGCGGCACAAACCTGTATCAATCACCACGCGTACACCTTGTATGGTGAGTGATGTTTCGGCAATGGGAGTGGCTAGGACGACTTTGCGTTCTCCCTCGCGGCTGGGGGCAATGGCTGCCCGTTGTTCTTGGAAGGGGAGCATACCGTAGAGGGGATAGACATGGGTAGGGGCCAAGGTGTCGGCCAAAGCCTCTTGCGTGCGTCGGATGTCGGCTTCTCCTGGCAGGAAGACAAGGATGTCGCCCTCCAGTTCGCGATGAACGCGACGAATGAGAGGTACCAGTTCTTCGTCCGAACGCTGCACCTCGACGGGGTACATCCGACCTGTGCTTTCGACCAATGGAGCATCCAGGGCTTGGCATAGTGCCGTGGTGTCGATGGTGGCTGACATGAGCACGATGCGGAGGTCGGGGCGGACGATGCGTTGTGCTTCGCGAGTCAAGGCTAAGGCTACGTCTGTATGGATGTTGCGTTCGTGAAACTCGTCGAAGAGCACCATCGAGATGCCATCCAACGTCGGGTCATCGACCAACATACGGGTAAGGATGCCCTCAGTAAGCACTTCGATGCGCGTTTGGGACGAGGTCTTGTTCTCAAATCGGATGCGATAACCCACTCTAAGTCCCACCTGTTCTCCCAGCAATTCGGCCATGCGTTCGGCTATTTGTCGGGCCGCCAAACGACGAGGTTCGAGCAAGAGAATCTTGCCCGAGGGAAGAGCACCTTGTTCGATGCCTTGCATTAGGGAGAGGGGGAGCAACGTCGATTTGCCCGCACCTGGCGGCGCGGTTACTACGAGTCGGTTGTGAGAAGCAAGGAGGGAGTTGACTTTATCTTTCGTCGCCTGATCCATGAAGTTTGTTGCGTTGCATACGGGATGCGAGTTTGTCGAGGTTCATTTGGCAAATCTCATCGAGTGAATAACCCAGGTCGTGAGCCAAGGTGGCGGCATACCACATCACGTCGCCTAACTCCAAAGCTATCTGTTGTTTGCGTTCGTCGGTGAACTCATCGTTGTTGTCGCGAATCACTTTCTTCACTTTGTCGGCCACTTCGCCGGCTTCGCCCGTCAAGCCAAGGGTAGGATAGATGATGCGACGCGATTCGGGGTAGATGGCGGTGCGGAGCGCACCTTCTTGATATTCGTTGATGGTCATAGTGTGTTGTACTTTTTTTGCAAATATAGTTAAACCAATTGTACAAAACAATAATTATTGTCAAAAATTGTCTGAATTGGGCCTAAAATACTATTTTTATTTGGAGAACTGACGAAAAACGTGTATCTTTGCAATCCAAATGAAGTCATTTTAGCTTATTCTAAACGAGTACAAAAGATTGATATGTTTCGAAAATACGTTGTAACATTATTATCTCTTTTCTTCGTAATTGCTGCGTTTGCCCAAAGTGGTCGAAATAGCAAAATTGTCAGTTTCAAGCAACTTACCAAGGTCGAGGATTATTCCCGTCTGCCTGAGGCCAGCATTTGTCCGATAGCAGATACCATATTGGCATATCAGTTTCCCAATGGCGGTTGGCCTTTGGATCAGCATTGGGAGTTGTCGGTCCTCTCCGAGGAGGATGCTGAACGCCGTGCCGGATTCCGTAAGGCTATTCGTGAGAATGAGGCAGGTGGTACCATTCAGGATGGTGCTACTACGTTGGAGATTTTCTATCTCACCAAGGTTTTTCAGAAGACAGGTGATACCCGTTATCAGGAGGCTGCCTTGCGTGGCATCGAATATCTGCTCAATATGCAATACCAGAATGGCGGTTGGCCTTTGTGTTGGCCTGCCAAAACGAGCGTGTTGGATCAGGAAGTGGCTGCCTATGCCGAGTATATCACCTTCAACGGTGATGCCATGATCAACGTCATGCAATTGTTGAAGAATATCTACGAGAATAAGCCTCCTTACAACCTCCTGAATCTGGACGAGAGCCTCCGTGCCCGTAGTATGGCCGCTTTCTACAAAGGTGTGCTCTGTATCTTGGATTGCCAGGTGAAGAGGAAGGGTGACGAACTCACCGTATGGGCTCAACAATATCATCAGGAGACTTTGCAACCGATGAAGGCGCGAGGCTTCGAGGTGCCTGCCCTGACGGGTTGTGGCGAGACGGTCCGCATCCTCTCTTTGTTGATGGATATCCAGGAGCCAAGCAAGCGCGTCTTGGAGTCGGTTACCGCTGGCGTACATTGGTTGGAGAAGAATGCCATCCGTCACAAGAAAGTGCTTCACTACGTCAACCGTGATGGCTTGCGCGACGTTAAGGTGTCGGATAGCCGTGATACCACTTTGGTGTGGAACCGCTTCTACGATATCGAGACCGATCGTCCTTTCTTTAGCGACTATGACGGCATCCAACGCGAGAGCATCAACGACATCAGTTATGATTTGCGCAATAACTACGAATGGATCAGCGGCACTCCAGATGCCGTCATCAAGCGCTACTATAGATGGATTCCAGGGATGAGAAAACGTTTGCGTGAACTCAATCTCCAATAAAGACTTTCCCTCACGTATTTGCCAATGGATTGTATCTGGAACATATACGAACCATCCGATACGGAACAATACGACGTGGAAGACCCGTTTGATGTCTTCCTCTTTGCTTTGCGTAAGGAGGATGTTCCGCAAAGGAATTCTCTTCTGTATGTGGAGGGGAGACAACGACGGATTATTGCCGTGAAGGTAGATACGGCTCTCAGTCAGGTGTGTGGTTTCGATACGGTGTCCTATTATAAGGTATGTGTCGTCTGACGCCGAACAATGACGTTATTGTAGGCTACTTTCGACGAATGTAGGAGAAAAGTCGAGAGATGGCAATTTGTTCGATAATTGTTGAAAATGTAATGTCTAATAATGATTTTGGGGGAGAAACACGTAAAAAAGATACTTAAACGGTCATTATTGGGCTTTATTCGACGAAGATTTGAATATTTTAATTATATTTGCCAAAATTTTGGGATACACATGACGGTTTTGTCTATATGAAAAGTATACTAACTTTAATATCAATATTGTTCCTGGGTGCTGCTACAACGCTCTGGGCACAGGATTATCGAGGAGAAGGCATTGGGAAATTGTGGGAGTATCGATTGGACGGTAATCTTACCACTACACACTTCACGAAATCTGATACTTACGATCAAAGCTTGGGCTTTGATCTCACTATGGCTTACAATATCACGAACGTTATATCTACTGGTTTTTCTACGGGTTTGATGCATGACTTCGGTAGAGGTCCTGGATATAAACGTGGAGATGTTATCCCTGTATTGGGCGACCTCCAGTTTCGTTGGAACTTCTATCGTGCTTCTTTGTTTATTGAGGGCCGTGGAGGTTTGCTTTGGGGCGACTTGACCCGTTCGCGTCATACGGATAATCGCTATTCTTCTTATACGATGTACGAGGTTCAACCAGGTATTATGTTGCGTATGAATACCAAGATTGATGTCCGATTGTCTGTCGGTTATGCACATGCAAAAGATATCGTACATAAGAAGTACGACGAAAACTATGTGATTTTCAAGTTAGGATTTGCACGCCGTTTCAAGAGGATTATCCTCTAAGCGAGCTAAGGGGGGGAGAATGAACTTCCCCTTTTATTGTATATAGGAGAAAAGATTGGAGTAGTTTCGAGAAAGATTTATTCAAAACGCCACAAACGAAATGCTCTCCACATCCAATGATAGATGCGGAACAGGGGTTCCCAAAGCACTTCAGAAGGATACTGGCGCAATAATCGGAAATTATGCTTTAATTTTTCGATGGCAAAACTGGTTTTGTCCGTCGTTTGCTTGATGCGCTGGTCGTGATGCCCGAAGTTTCCCGCATTCATTATTTCGTCCAAGAGGAATTGTCCTCGTTCGTTAGCGGTAGGAGTTGGCTCTTCTCCGTTAAAAACTACGCTCATGACGTAGCGTAAGTCTTGATAGAACTGGGAGAGTCCTAAATAGGAAAGGAGCGCTTTGTCCAAATCCTTGTGATTGGTTGTTTTGTAGTATTCGAGGACAATATAAAAGTCTAACAACTGACGCAATCCAATTCCCGTTTCAAACAGATGTTTGTAGATATGCAGGAGAAGGAGGATGCAGTAGGCATCTGTCCGGATTTGCGTGTCTTCGTACTTTACCTCTTGTGCTACGCTACAAAACCATTTTTGCAATCGATGGTTATATAGGGGGATGCAAAGGAAGGAGGGACGTAGGTGCAACTCTACGGGGACATCCGAGAATACGTCGAAGTCGTAATGCACATAGCACAGGAAACGGTCGGGCAAGGTCTTTTGTGCATATTCAATAATCTGACGCAAGGAAACAGGGATGGTTCTTCCATCCTTTGTTGCCGATACAATCCATACATCAATGTCTCCGGGTGTACGTCGCTCCTTCAGATTGTCGGGATAATATGGATATAGGCTTGGCCCTTTGAAAATCACCGCCTTGTATCCATCTCTCAGGAGTTTGTTGAGCAATTGGGAAGCTCTTTTCCGATGTTGGATATTGTCCTCTTCAATCTTCTTCGTATGGTCATTCCAAAGCCACAAGAGCGAGAGGTCAGGTTGTTGCTCTTTGGGCAGACGCTCTATGCCACTATAAAGGATGCCAGTCAAGGTGTGGTTGACGCCTGACTGGTATATCTCTTCCCACTCCTTTGGGGAAGGGGTGGCCGATAGCCTGGTTCGATGTCCGAGAGCCACCTGTATGAGTTCAAAGAAATGTGACATGGATATTATACAATTAGATGACGGATGACATAATCACCAAGCGGAAGAGCCTCTTCCGATAGCTTGTAATAGGTTTCGCCTTGGTCGGTATAGGAAACCAAGTCTCCGAGGGATAATAGTCTTTTGGCTTCTGGTAGAAATTGTATCCGATAGAGTTCAGGATATTTGCGTGAGAACTCTGGAACGTTGATGCCTTGTGCTGTGCGGAGGGAGAGCATGACGCACTCATTGTATAGGTCGGTTTCCGAAAGTAACTCTTCCTCTTGTGGGTTATTGCCTGCGATGTAGGCATCCAAATCGGATTTGTTCCACCATCGGCGATTATTTCCGTCGTAGCTATGTGCGCCAGGTCCAAAGCCGATGTAGGGAGTGCCATTCCAATAGGAGGAGTTGTGTTTCGATTCGAACCCTGGCAAGGCATAGTTGCTTATTTCGTATTGGACGAACCCTGCTTCTTTCAGTTTCCTGCGTAAGAGGGCATTCATCTCGTTGCAAGTCTCTTCGTCAGGAAGTTCAATCAACCCTTGCGGGGTGCGGATGGCATCCTTCTCTTTCATTCTTGCCAGAGGCGTACCCTCCTCAATTGAGAGATTGTATGCCGACAGATGCTGTGGTTGAAGAGCGAGAACTTCTTCGATGCTTTGCTCGAAACTCTCCAGCGTCTGACCAGGCAATCCGTACATGAGGTCCAAGCTGATGTTGTTGAATCCGTGATTCTTCAGAAGCAAAACCGCTTTTTTAGCTCCGTCTGCATCGTGACGACGGTTGAGCAATTTCAATTCACTATCAACCAAACTCTGAATGCCAAGGCTTGCGCGGTTGATGCAGGAGGGGAGTGCCGAAAGATAATTCTCCGAGATGTCATCAGGATTCATTTCCAGGGTCAACTCCTCTATGTTCCGAAAGTCAAAGTGTTGGCCGAGACAATCGAGGATAGCATGAATTTCCGACGGGCTTAGTTGTGAGGGAGTTCCGCCACCGAAGTAGATGGTACGAATGGTTTTTCGAACTAAATCGGCAAGGGCCGGATTGCAGGAGGTTCTCTCAATCTCCTTCAATAGGGCGTTTATAAAAAGAGAGCGATTTCTACCCGTGGTAGAGTAGAAATCGCAATATATGCAACGTGATGCACAAAATGGAATGTGAATGTACAATCCTAACATGTTGTTTTCAAAGCCTTTCCATTAGAGATAGGCAAGGAGAAGTTTTGCATTCGGACTTTTTCTAATCTTCAATAGCGCGCGCTCACGAATCTGGCGGACGCGCTCACGGGTAAGTCCTAACTCCTGACTGACTTCTTCCTGACTCTTCTCTGGACAATCGATGCCGAAAGTCTCTTTGATGATCAATGCCTCGCGTTCCTTCAGCATGCTCTTCAACAAGTTGTCGAGTTCGACATGAAGAGATTCGTTGTTCAACGTAGCATCCGTCGATTCAAGTTTGGTATCGGGAGTGACATCCAACAAAGTGCCGTCCTCGTCGTCCTGCAATGGGGAGTCAAGACTGACACCTCGGCTATTGGCAGCCATTGTTTCACGCACCTTTGCTGGTTCAACATCCAGCTCGTCTGCAATCTCTTCGATGGTGGCAGGGCGGTTCATTTCCTGTTCGTAACGGTTCTGGATAACCCTAATCTGACGAATCAGGTTGTTCTGGTTACCAGGAAGACGAACCATGCGCGCCTGCTCAGATAGAGCCTGCATGATGCTTTGACGAATCCACCAAACCGCATAAGAGATAAACTTAAAACCTCTCGTTTCATCGAACTTCTCTGCTGCCTTGACCAAACCTACGTTACCCTCCGAGATTAAGTCGGAAAGGCTCAAACCCTGGTTCTGGTAAAGTTTCGCAACAGATACTACGAAACGCAGATTTGCACGAACGAGTTTATCCAAGGCAACCTGATCTCCTTTGTGAATTCTCTGAGCAAGGTCCACTTCTTCATCTGGGGTAACCATGTGCTCCTTCGAGATGGCTGTGAGATAACTCTCAATCGACTCCTCTGTGCGTCGGGTGATGTTTTGGGTAATTTTAATTTGTCGCATAGTTATATTTCGGGAATATAAGCGTGCAAAAATAATAATAATAATCCAAATAATCAATTTTCAAAGCAAAAATAATTTTATTATTTTCGCAATTATCGTTGATTGCCAAGTTTAAGTAGCATTATTAGCTTTAGGCTTAAATCGAAGAACACCATTTTGCAAGAGACATTCTGGACGATGTCATTCTCGGCAATTTCAAATTCCTTCATGATTCCCTCAACGTTCTGCAGGTTGACGAAGCGGGAGAATTTCTGGCTGAAAGCCTCTTCGTCGGCTTGCATGTAGTTTAGGTTGGGTTGTTGGAAATTCAGGATGTAGTTCTCGCGAATCATGACTTGGGCATATTGCAGAAAGCTCTTGGCTCTCTCGCGCTTGAGGCTGCCCATGTCATCGCTCCATGCCTTGATCTTGAACAGGTTTCGGGTGTACCCCAAACGCATCATGGTGCAGAACTGTTCGAAGAAGAATTGACGGTCTTCCTCATCGGGTATATGAATGCCAGGTTGCACAAAGTTGCCCGCCCCGTTGAAGGGGGCCAATTGCAGGCGTTGCACACGGCTCTGAATGGTGCCTATGATGTGCTCGGGGTCGTTGCTTACCAAGAAGAAATACGTCTTTTCGTAGGGCTCTTCGATGATTTTCAAGAGTTTGTTGGCGGCATCCTCGTTCATCTTCTCGGGCAACCAGATAATCATGATACGGTAATCCGACTCGTAGGGTTTGGTGCTCAACGTGTGGACGATGCCCGCGGCTTCGCTCACGAAGATGTGAGCTTGCTTGTTTTCGTCGCTACTTACCGTCTTGATCCATTGGCTCAACGTCAGATAAGGGTCATTGCAGTAAGCCTCGCGCCATTCCCCCAGGAAGTCGTTGCTCACCGATGCCTCCTTGCCACTTCCACCACGGTTAATGATAGGGAATACCCAATGCAAGTCGGGATGTCCCAGTTTTTGTGCTTGGAGGCATTCCGGACAAGTGCCACAAGGTTCACCATCCTTCTTGTTCTGGCAGATGATGTATTGTGCAGCAGCATGAGCCAACGGAAGTCCGCCGGTACCTTCTGGGCCGATCATAAGCAAGGCATGGGGCAACTTGTTGTTGTCGATGGCTGCCCTCAGTTTGTTTACGGCCGATTCTTGTCCGATGATGTCTTGAAATCTCATATTTGTAGGCAATAATGCTTGATTCCTCGGTTAACTCTTCTCTTTGATAAGACCAGAGTGATAGGCGAGGAGCAACTTCTGTAGGTTGTTCACCTGTTCAATCAACTCTTGTCCTCTATCTGTGTCGCGTACCAGCATACGGTGGTTCTTGAATTCCGCCAACTGAATGCGCGAGTGGATGTCGGTACCCGAGCTGATTACCTCCTCCTTGCTCTGGAATTGGTTGTGTTGCACCAGTTCCAAGCCATGGCTATTGTAGATGAGCGTGTAACCGGCAATACCCGTGGTGGCGTGATAAGCCTTCGAGAAACCTCCGTCGATGACCAGACGCATACCACCTGCACGCACGGGCGATTCACCCTTCAGCGTACGTACGGGCACATGCCCGTTGATGATGCGGCTCTTTTCGGGGTCTAAACCGAATTCCTTCAGGATATTGGCACAAACTTCGGGGTTGTTGCCCAACTTGAAATAGGCGCCCTTGCTCTCTTTGTAGAGCGACTCGTCGGCGATGAAGTATCGTTCGAAGGTGGTCATCTTGTCCTTGTTGTAGAGCGGAGAACCAGGGCCGCACCACAGGTAGAGCATATAATCCAAGGCGTTCTGTTTGCGTTTCAGATTTCGGGTGCCAAAGTAGGCTCGACGAATGACTCCATCGACGCGCTCCATGAGGGCCTTGCCCTTCACCTTCTTGCCGTCCACTTCTAGTTCCATGAACGAACCATCTTCGTTGAGCGGGATGGCAGCATGGTACAATAGGCAATTGTTGCGCACCAGGAAGAGCGAGCCATGCTGGTAGAGCAGTCGCAAGTGCTTCTGCAACTTCTCCGAACTGCGGAAGGAGTGCACCAGTTGTTGCATGAGTTGCTCTTCTCCAGGGCAGAGTTTGTAGGGGTCGTTAGGGTCGAGCGATGGCAGGTTCTTGTCCAACAGTTCGTACTCCTTGCCATCGATGGTGATGGTGCCCTTTTCCTTGTTGATGAGGTGCAGGAAGAGACGGTCGTCCATGCCCCATTCCGGGTGACGTTTGATGATTTGTCCCGCCAACTTGAATTCCATGATCGAGATACACTTGTGCATCTTGGCCATGAGTTGCGCCGAGCGCTTCAACCGAGGGTTGTTCTCAAAGTCCTTCGTCTGCCAGATGGTGCAGGGGTCATCGCCATAGACGTCGATGGCCAGCGTAGCAAGAGGGAGAAGGTTGATGGAATAGCCCTCCTCCAGAGTCTCCACGTTGGCATAGCGGATGGAGATGCGCAACACTGAAGCAATCAACGCTTGGTTGCCTGCTGCCGCACCCATCCATTCGATGTCGTGATTGCCCCATTGGATGTCGTAGTCGTGCAAGTGGCTCAACGTCTCCATGATGTGACAGGCTCCAGGTCCTCGGTCGTAGATGTCGCCGACGATGTGGAGAATATCGATGGTGAGACGATGGATGAGGTTGCAGATAGCGATAAGGAACTCGTCCGAGCGGTTCGTATCGATGATGGTTTGGATGATGGCGTTGTAGTATTGCTCCTTGTCATCCTCGATAGTGTCCTGGTGCATCAACTCCTCGATGATGTAGGCAAATTCTTGGGGCAATTGCTTGCGCACCTTGGAACGGGTATATTTCGAGGAGACGGCACGGGCAATCTCTATTGTCCGACGGAGCATGGTGGGATACCATTCCTTGAGGTTCCGGTTCTCCTGATGGATGATGGCAAGACGCTCCTCCGGATAGTATATCAGGGCACAGAGTTCCCGTTTCTCCTGGTCGGTGAGTGTATCGCCGAATTGTTCGTCGGCCTTGCGTCGGATAACGCCCGAGGCATTGCGCAATACATGCTCAAAGGCGTTCACTTCGCCGTGAAGGTCGGACAAGAAGTGCTCTGTACCTTTGGGCAAGCTCAAGATGGCTTCCAGGTTTATCACCTCCGTAGAGGCCGATTGTATGTTGGGAAACTTTTCGGCAAGCAGTTTCAGGTAGCGCAGGTCCGATTGTGTTTCTTCCAATGTGGGAGTAATCATATCTTGTGTATGAAAATCAAATTCTTTCTTTCGATAATTATTCAGCACCCTTTATGCGTAGAGTAATATCCCCAGACAACCGCATGCTAAGGTGGTGTAGATGATGTTCAGCTTCTTCAGATACATGCCAACAAAGACGGCCACGAAGATGACGGCACTGAAGACGAACTGTAGGGTGTCATCCGTAGGCGACCCGAAGTTCTCTGTGTTCATCAACGCCAGGGCGGCACTTGCCAGCAAGCCAATGATGGCAGGACGGAGTACCTTGAAAATGTTCTTCTGTACGGGCGAATCCTTGTGCTTCATCAGCAGTTTCGATACCGCAACCATGACAATGAAGGGCAGCCACAAGACGCTGAACGATGCGAGCAAACTCCCAGCTATGCCCAACAGATGGCCGAACCCCTGCTCATAGAGGAACGAACTCTGTATGTCGGGGTCGTTCATGACCGCTGTATATCCTACGTAGGTAGCGCAATTGATGCCGATAGGACCAGGCGTTGTCTGCGATATGGCCACGATGTCCGTAAACTCCGCTTCTGTCAGCCAATGCTGCTTCTGTACTACCTCCTGCTGTATGAACGAGAGCATGGCATATCCTCCACCGAAGTTGAAAAGTCCGATGTAGGAGAATACATATAACAGCCGTAGGAAAATCATTGGTTTATGGGTTACGGTTAACGGTTAAGGGTTAGGGGTTATTGTTCCTTTCTTTCTTCATTCTCGACATCAACACTCCAGCCAAAACGGAGGCAAGGATAATCCAGACAGGAGAGACGCCGCACAACCATATCAAGAGGGTAGAGGCAATGGGAATCCAGCAGTTCGTCCAAGTGATGCGAGCCGAACGCGCCATGCTGAAGATAGGTACGGCCAACAGTGCCACCACAGCAGGGCGCACCCCCTTGAAGAAGGCCTCCACCCACCGATTATCTTTGAACTGTGAGAAGACGATGGCAATGGCCAATATGATGATGATGCTGGGCAAGACGACGCCCAACGATGCCCAGATGCCCGAACGGATGCCCCCGCATTTATATCCGATGTGGCTTGCCATATCTACGGCAAAGATGCCCGGTGTGACTTGCGAAACGGCATAGATGTCCAGGAATTCCTCTTTCGTCAACCATTGGTGTTTATCTACTATTTCACGTTCCATCATAGGAACCATGGCGGCTCCACCCCCAAGGGTGAAGCCTCCAATCTTGAAAAAAGTTCGAAACAACTCTATGTTAACAGACTTTTGAGCCATTCTTTACTGGATCTGAGAGCGTTGCTACGTGCAGGGAACCATCGAAGTTGACGGCCGACAGGATCATGCCGCACGATGCAATGCCACGCATAACTTTAGGAGCGAAGTTGGCGACGAATACTACCTGCTTGCCCTTCAATACCGATGGGTCAGGATAGCTCTGTGCGATGCCCGAGAGGATGGTGCGAGGTTCGCCCGTTCCGTCGTCCAAGGTAAATTCGAGCAACTTGTCCGACTTCTTGACTGGCTTAACGTCCAGGACGGTAGCGGTGCGGAGATCCAGCTTCTCGAACTGGTCGAAAGCCACCTCTTCGGCAATAGGAGCTGGACGCCAGTTCTTCTCTGCTTCTGCCTGAGCCAACTTGTCGTTCTCCTCCTTGATGCGAGCCAGGCGATCCAATTGAGCCTGAATAACGTCATCCTCAATCTTCTCGAACAGCAGGACGCTCTCGCCCAACTTGTGACCCTCTTGGAGCAGGTCGATGCGACCCAGGTTATCCCACTCGAAACTCTCCATGCCGAGCATATCGCGGAGCTTAGCGGCTGAGAATGGCAGGAAGGGTTCGAAAGCGATAGCCAGATTGGCTGAAATCTGAAGCGAGAGGTTCAGGATGGTCGATACACGAGCCATGTCGGTCTTGGCCAACTTCCAAGGTTCGGTCTCTGCGAGGTACTTATTGCCGATGCGAGCCAATTCCATAGCCTCTTTCTGAGCATCGCGGAACTTGAAGTTCTCCAACAACTCCTCGACGTTCTGCTTGACGTTCTTGAACTCGTTCAAGATCTGGTTGTCATAGTCGGAGAGTTCGCCCATAGCAGGCACCTTACCATCGAAGTACTTCTCGGTCAACTTCATGGCACGGTTGATGAAATTGCCGAAGATGGCCACCAACTCGTTGTTGTTGCGTGCCTGATAGTCCTTCCAGGTGAAGTCGTTATCTTTCGTCTCAGGAGCATTGGCGGTCAAAACGTAACGCAATACGTCCTGCTTGCCGGGCATGTCCTCCAGATATTCGTTCAGCCAGATGGCCCAGTTGCGCGAGGTCGAGATCTTGTCGCCCTCCAGGTTCAGGAACTCGTTGCTTGGCACATTGTCGGGCAAGTTGTAGTCACCATGAGCCTTGAGCATAGCGGGGAAGACGATGCAGTGGAAGACGATGTTGTCCTTGCCGATGAAGTGAATCAAGCGGCTGGATGGGTCTTGCCACCAGGTCTGCCAGGTGCCCAACTCTGGGTGAGCGTCGCAGAGCTCCTTGGTGTTCGAGATATAACCGATAGGAGCGTCGAACCATACATAGAGCACCTTGCCCTCGGCACCCTCTACCGGTACAGGGATACCCCAATCGAGGTCACGGGTCACAGCACGGGGCTTCAACCCTCCGTCCAACCAGCTCTTGCACTGGCCATAGACGTTAGGACGCCACTCCTGGTGATCCTGGAGAATCCACTTCTCCAACCATTGCTGGTCTTTGTCCAGAGGCAAGTACCAGTGCTTGGTGGCCTTCTTGGTCAATGGGTTACCGTTGACGGCGTTATAAGGATTGATGAGTTCATCGGGCGAGAGGGTAGCACCACATTTCTCGCACTGGTCGCCGTAGGCACCGAGGGCATGGCAACGTGGACACTCACCGCGGATGTTACGGTCGGTGAGGAACTCCTTGGTCTCCTCGTCATAGAATTGCTCGGAGGTCTGTTCGATGAATTTTCCGTCCTCGTAGAGTTTCTTGAAGAAGTCCGAAGCGAACTGGTGGTGAATCTTGCTCGTCGTGCGGCTGTAAATGTCGAACGAGATGCCAAACTTCTCGAAGGAATCCTTGATGAGGTTGTGATAGCGATCTACAACATCCTGGACGGTGATTCCCTCCTTGCGGGCACGGATGGTAACAGGCACGCCATGTTCGTCCGAACCTCCAATGAAAAGGACGGGACGCTTCTTGAGGCGCAAATAGCGGACATAGATGTCGGCTGGTACATAAACACCTGCCAAGTGTCCGATATGTACAGGACCATTGGCATAGGGGAGAGCAGCTGTTACGAGCGTGCGTTTGAATTGATTTTCTGCCATAGATATTTTTTTATGGGTGACATACCTCCAGGCAATCCCTTTTTAATGAAAAAGAGCGCCATCAGGAGGCTGTCGAATAATTATTAATGGTCGATGGCAATGCCATCGGGGGATTGCTTGTAGTTAAGGGGAGCTATTGGGAGTAATTTATAGGGAGTTATTGGGAGTTAACGGGAGATAACAGCCGGCGGCTGTGGAGTTAACGGACGAATGTTGGAGCTGTCCAAAATGCTTTTCGTCCTCCATGCTTTTCGTCCTCCAGTTGTAACGTCCGTTAACTCCTTGAGCGAAGCGATAACTTCCATTAACTCCTGTTAACTCCATAGGCGAAGCATTAACTCCCATTAACTCCTTCCTTTATCATCTCCCTCAGTTCCTCTACGAACTGGCGGGAGTTGCTCAATCGTGGAATCTTGATTTGGCCACCCAACTTGCCCTTTTTCTGACGGAGCCATTCGTTAAAGGTGCCCGTGGGAGCGGAGTGAAGTTCCAGGCGAGAGAGGAAGATGCCTTTGTAGCGCTTGGCCTCATAGTCGGAGTTCACTTTCTGGAGGTTCTGGTCCAACAGGTCGGCAAAGGCTTCGATATCGGCAGGGGCTTGGACAAATTCGATGACCCACGTGTGGTGGCCCTTCGATTCCTGCGGTTCGTCTAACGAGGAGGTCGGTTTCTCTCCATTTTCAGTCGAGGGGAGCTTGGCAAAAGTTGGAGCTGCCGTATAGTCGGCAATCTCGCATCCCAATGCCTGGCAGGTTAGGGCCAATGCTTCATCCGCATTGCTCACCATCAGTTCCTCGCCAAAGGCATTGATGAACGCCTTGGTTCGGCCCGTGATGACGAACTTGTAGGGGTTCCGTTGCGTGAAGCGTACCGTATCGCCAATGATGTAGCGCCAAAGTCCAGGGGTAGAGATGACCATGGCGTAGTTGACGCCGATCTCAACATCCTTGAGCGGCACTGCAAAGTCTCCCAAGTTGGGGTTCGACTCATCGTACTTGTCCATCGGGATGAACTCGTAGTAGGTGCGGTTGTCGATGATGAGCTGCATGGCATGGTCGTCCCACGACGATTGCAAACCGAAGAAGCCCTCCGAGGCATTGTACGTCTCCAGATAGTGCATCTTCTGGCTGGGGATGAGTTGCTCATATTGCTGACGATAGGGAGTGAAGGCGATACCCCCGTGGAAGAACACCTCCAGGTTGGGCCACACTTCGGTCACGTCTTTGGCTCCTTTCGACTTCAAAACCTCCTTCAATACGCCCATCATCCACGAGGGGACACCCGATAGTGAAGTCACATTGACGTCTTGTGTCGATTGGGTCAAAGCCTTCAGCTTCGCCTCCCACTCCGACATCAGGGCAATCTCCTTGCGCGGAGTGCGGATGAAGTTGACAAAGGGGGTGACGTTCTGTATCAGCGTAGCCGAGAGGTCGCCTGCCTTGATGCCCTTGGGATGCACCTCGTTGGCAAAAGAACCACCCAAGATAAGGCCTTTGCCCGACATGACACGCGACTCGGGATTGAGTGCCAGATAGATTACCATGGCATCCGTGCCACCACGCATGTGGGTGAGTTTCAACGCATCGTCCGTTACAGGGATGTACTTCGACTTGTCCGACGTAGTGCCCGACGATTTGGCAAACCATTGGCACAATCCTGGCCAGAGCACATCCTCCTCGCCTTGCAGCATGCGTTGGATGTAGGGCTTGATCTGGTCGTAGGTCAGCACCGGCACCGACTTCGCAAAACCCTCGATTGTGGCATCGTAATGGTTCTCTTGGAAGTACTTCGTGCGTGCACCCCTATTCAGCAACCAACTGAGCTGCATCTCCTGCAACTCAGTTGAATGTGTCCCATAACGTTGAATCTGCCTGTAGCGGCGTTCAAACACCAGTTTATATACTAAACGCGTCAGATTCATTACTTGCTTGCTTTCTTCTTTTCGGCAACCTTCTCGGCCGTGGCGATGATGGCCAGACATTCGGCATAAGTGATTGTCTCCAAGTCCTTGTTGTGAGGCAGACGGTAGTTCTTGCCTTTCTTCGAGAGATAAGGACCGAAGCGTCCGTTCAGCATCTGGAGTTCCGGGTCTTCCTCGAAGGTGCGCATCAACTTCTTGCTGTCCTCCTGGCGTTTCTCTTCGATGATGCGGATGGCCTCGTCCAGTTCGATGTCCAAGGGGTTGATACCCTTCGGGAGCGAGTAGTACTTGCCTTGGTTCTGGATGTAAGGTCCGAAGCGACCCACGGCTACGACGAGCGGAGCACCCTCAAACTCGCCCAGCGTCTTGGGCAACTGGAAGAGCTTCAAGGCTTCCTCCAACGTGATGGTGTTCATGCTCATGCCCTTCTGGAGGGAGGCAAATTGTGGGTGAGCCGTCTCGCTCTGGGTGCCAATCTGTACGACTGGACCGTAGCGGCTGATCTTGACCGAGATGGTGTAACCCGTCTTGGGGTCGGTGCCAAGCACGCGCTCGCCGGCTTTCTTCTCCATGCGTTCCTCGATGGATTCAACCACCAGCGGGTGGAACATCTCGTAGAACGAACCGATGCAGTTGGTCCACTCCAGTTCACCATCGGCAATCTTATCGAAGTCCTCCTCGACAGTAGCCGTGAAGTCGTAGTTCATGATCTGTGGGAAGTGCTCGGCCAGATAGTCGTTCACCACCATGCCGATGTCGGTTGGTATCAACTTGCCACGGTCGTTGGAGGTAGTCTCCTCGACGGTCGATTTCGTGATTGTACCATCCTGCTTCAGGTAGATGTGCGTGATTTCGCACTTTTCGGCAGGGCGGTCGCTCTTCTCCACATATTCGCGTTGCTGGATGGTGCTGATGGTAGGAGCGTAGGTCGAAGGACGGCCAATCTCCAGTTCCTCCATCTTCTTGACCAAACTTGCCTCGTTGTAGCGCTGGGGATGCTGGCTAAAGCGCTGGATGGCTTCGGCACCATCCAACTGGAGCACTTCGCCCTCGGCCAGGGCAGGCAGACGCGAGGTGTTGTCGTCGTCCGATGGTTCATCGTCATTGTCGTTCGACTCCATATAGACCTTCAGGAAGCCATCGAACTTGATGACTTCGCCGGTCGAAGTGAAGCGCAGGTCGGCATACTTGGCATCGACGCCGTTCAGGGCAATATCCACCACGGTCTTCTCAATCTGGGCATCGGCCATCTGGCTGGCGATGGTACGCTTCCAGATCAGTTCGTAGAGGCGTTTCTCGACGGGAGTGCCGTCAATCTGCGTCTGGTCCAGGTAGGTAGGACGGATGGCTTCGTGCGCCTCCTGGGCACCCTTGGTGTGGGTGGTGTAGTTGCGCGTCTCCAGGTAGTTGGCGCCCATGGTGGCCGTGATGTGCTCCTTGGCGGCCTCCAGACAGAAGGTCGAGAGGTTGACGCTATCGGTACGCATGTAGGTGATCTGACCGGCTTCGTACAGACGCTGGGCGATGCTCATCGTCTGGGTGACGCTGAAGTGCAACTTGCGTGCAGCCTCCTGCTGGAGCGTAGAGGTAGTGAACGGAGGGGCTGGCTGGCGACGGAGCGGCTTTTGGGTGACGCTGCTCACGGCAAACGATGCCTTCTTCAGGGCGTTGAGGAAATCCTCGGCCTCGGCTTGCGTCTTGAAGCGCTGGCTCAACTCGGCGTTGAAGAGCACCACCTGACCCTTGGCATCCTTGGTGGCGAAGGTACCCACCACGCGGTAACTCTCCTCGCTCTTGAACTTCTCAATCTCGCGTTCGCGGTCCACGATGAGGCGCACTGCCACGCTCTGCACACGGCCGGCCGAGAGGGCAGGCTTCACCTTGCGCCACAACACGGGCGAGAGTTCAAAACCGACGATACGGTCCAACACACGGCGTGCCGTCTGGGCGTTCACCAGGTGCTGGTCGATGGTGCGGGGGGTCTTGATGGCATTCAGGATGGCCGTCTTGGTAATCTCGTGGAACACGATGCGGCGCGTCTTCTCGGGCGTCAACCCGAGCACTTCATATAGATGCCAGCTGATAGCTTCTCCCTCGCGGTCCTCATCGGATGCGAGCCACACCAGGTCGGCTTTCTTTGCCTCCTTGCGGAGGTCATCGACCAACTGTTGCTTGTCCGAAGGAATCTCGTATATCGGTTGGAATTTATTATTTATGTCGATGCTGAAATCATGCTTCTTCAGGTCACGGATGTGCCCGTAGCTTGATGTCACTTTATAGTCCGAGCCAAGGAACTTCTCGATTGTTTTTGCCTTGGCAGGAGACTCCACGATTACCAAATTACTTGCCATAGAATATTGTTATAGAAACGAAGACCCTTCGACCCCCCTCTAACTCCCCCGAGGGGGAGAATTTTTCCTGCGAGGTCAATCACCTCCCCTCGGGGAGGATGGGAGGGGGTCTGGTCTTTGTCTCTTTAGTTAGCTACTTCACTTAAGAACTTAATGCGCACCAGTCGGATTTCCTCCTCCTTGTAGTCCTTGCCGAACTCCTTGTAGGCCTCCTCGATGTTGTTGTTCTGCTCCTCCTTGAAGAAGTCGAAGATCTCCTGAATGGAATCCTCGTCCAAGATCTCCTCAAGGAAGTAGTTGATGTCGATGCTGGTGCCCGATGCGATGATGGTCTCCAGTTCGTCCAGCAACTCGGAGAAGTCCATATTGTAACTCTGTGCGAGTTCGTCCAAGGCAATCTTGCGGTCGATGGCCTGGATGATGGACACCTTAATCTTCGACTTGTTGGCGATGGTACGCACGCGCAGGTCTTCGGGACGTTCAATCTCGTTCTCCTCGACGTGGCGCTTGATGAGGGCGCAGAACTCCTCGCCGAAGCGCTTTGCCTTGCCGGCACCCACTCCTGGGATGTTCTGGAGTTCCTCGATGGTGATCGGGTAGGTGGTGGCCATGGCCTCCAACGATGGGTCCTGGAAGATGACGTACGGAGGCAACTCCAAGCGCTTGGCAACCTTCTTGCGGAGGTCCTTCAGCATGTTGTAGAGCGTCTCGTCGGCAGCTGCGCAGGCACCTGCACCCTTAATCTCGGTTTCCTCTTCATCGTCCTCGTCGTCCTCATCCACCTCCATGACGATGGTGAACGACTTTGGACTGTTCATGAACTTCTTGCCGGCAGCGGTCACCTTGAGCTGACCGTAGGTCTCGATGTCGCGCGACAGGTACTTGGCCACGATGGCCTGACGGATGACGGCGTTCCACACCTCGGGCTTCTCGTCGTTGCCCATGCCGAAGCACTCCAGTTTGTCGTGTCCGTAGCTCACCACCTCGTCGGTCTTGGTACCCATCAGGATAGTGACGACGTATTCGGGCTTGAACTTCTCCTTCAGCGCCTGTACCACCTCGATGACGGCGCAGAGCAACTCCTTGGCATCGACGTGCTTCTTGGGTTTGCGGCAGTTGTCGCAGTTACCGCACTCGTCCTCCTTGAAGTCCTCGCCGAAGTAGTGCAGCAAGGCCTTGCGGCGGCACATGGAGGTCTCGGCGTAGGCCTGCGTCTCCTTGAGCAACAGCTTGCCGATTTCCTGTTCGGCGATAGGTTTGCCCGTCATGAACTTCTCCAGACGGTTCAGGTCGTGGTTGCTGTAGAAGGCAATACACTCGCCCTCGCCACCGTCACGGCCGGCACGACCCGTCTCCTGGTAGTAACCCTCCAGGCTCTTGGGCATGTCGTAGTGGATGACGTAGCGCACATCGGGCTTGTCAATACCCATACCGAAGGCGATAGTGGCGACGATGACGTCGGCATCCTCCTTCAGGAAGGCATCCTGGTTCTCGCTGCGCTGGGTGCTGTCCATACCGGCATGGTAGGGCAGGGCCTTGATCTGATTGGCCTGGAGCACCTCGGCGAGTTCCTCCACCTTCTTGCGGCTCAGACAGTAGATGATGCCCGACTTGCCGGGATGCTGCTTGATGTACTTGATGATGTCGCGGTCGATGAAGTCGGTCTTGTGGCGTACTTCGTAGTAGAGGTTCGGACGGTTGAAGGACGACTTGAAGATCTTGGTCTCCTTCTTGTTGATGCCCAGGTTCTTCATGATGTCCTGCTGCACCTTGACCGTAGCGGTAGCGGTAAGGGCGATGACAGGGCGCTCGCCAATCTCGTTGATGATGGGACGGATGCGGCGGTACTCCGGGCGGAAGTCGTGACCCCATTCCGAGATACAATGCGCCTCATCGACGGCAAAGAACGAGACCTTGACCGTACGCAGGAAGTCGATGTTCTCCTGCTTGGTCAGCGACTCGGGAGCCACGTAGAGCAGCTTGCAATGCCCGTTGACGATGTCCTCCTTGACCTGGTCGATGGCGGCTTTGGTGAGTGATGAATTTATGAAATGAGCGACGGCATCCTCCTCGCTGAAGTTACGCATGGCATCCACCTGATTCTTCATCAGGGCGATGAGCGGAGAGATGACAATGGCGGTGCCCTCCATCAGCAAGGATGGAAGTTGGTAGCACAGCGATTTTCCTCCGCCGGTAGGCATCAATACGAACGTATCGTTGCCGTCCATGAGGTTCTCGATGATGGCCTCTTGGTTTCCCTTGAAAGTGTCAAAGCCGAAATGGTCCTTCAGGCCTTGCAACAAGATGTTTTTATCCATATATTTACAATTCTTATCGCAAAATTATATAGAGTTTTTGAAATATGCAATAGTTTGAACAAATAATTTGCGTTTTTTACCGATATTTCCCATCTTTAAGTAGCAATTTTAAGGAAAGCAGCCCCGAATTGCCCCCAAATGCCCTTGTTTTGCCTCCATTTTTGCCTCCTCGGACAACCCTCGTTCCCCTTCTTCCTGTCTCGCGCGGGCACACTACGCAGGCACGCGCGATATAAAAATAGGAAAGCACAGGTGCGGCTAATGGGCTCTTTGGGAGCCGCTAAAAGTTCACTTCGTTCACGCTAATAGCCTTCGGCGCTAAAGTCGTCGCTACCTATCCATCTATAGAACCATTGAGTTCAATTGATGGAGAAATTTCAAAGTAAGGGAAGTGACAAGGAAGTGACAAAGAAGTGACAGGGACGACAGCACCAGCTCGCACAAGATAACTCTCGCAGAGTGTAATAGAGTGGAAATGAGAAGATTATTCCGTGTACTTTCGTGTTAGAGTGGTTAATATATTATACGCGAGTGCTAGGAGTTTTCGATATCGTTTTGGTTTTCGTTCGAAGTTCTTTTTTCGTTTTCGTTTTCGTACGAAGTGACCTATCATTGAGTTTAATTGAGTTCTCTAATTGAGTTGCATGGCTCTCGCGATAGCTGGAATTGAGTTCTAATTGAGTTCAATTGATGGACCATTTTTAAATCTCTCGCAGAGTGTAATAGAGTGGAAATGAGTAAATTATTCCGTGTACTTTCGTGTTTTCCGTGGTTAAAATATTAAAGCGAGTGCAAAGGAGTTTTGTTTTCGTTATCGTTTTCGTTCGAAGTTGCGTTGCTTGTCAGCATTCGTTCTAACATTCGTTTAATACTTCTTTCATGCAGTCGAGTGAGTGCGAGGGTATTGGTTTTCATTTGTTTTATTCGGTGATTCTTTAATTTCTTATAGAGAGTAATAGAGTGGAAATGAGAAGATTATTCCGTGTGTTTCCGCGTTTTCCGTGGTTAAAAATCTCACAGAGTTTTAAGTGAGTGGAAAGGAGCGTAGGTAAGGACAAAGGGGGCTAATGGGCTCTTCGAGCCGCTAAAAGTTCACTTCGTTCACGCTAAAGGCCTTCGGCGCTAAAGGGAACGCAAATGGGCTCCGACCCTTAGGTTGTCCGTAGTTATACCTTCCCCGTGCCGATGTGGACGCGCTGAAGGCGCAATCCCGATTAGCCCAGGGCAACGCCCTGTGGTTACCAATAGCCGCAATGAGAACGCCCTGAATGGGCAAAAGCGTAACATATAGATAACATAATCCCCGCACCCTGGATTCGTTCCAAAGTGCGGGGAAATTTATGTATTTTAGGATTTTTGTTTTGGACAGACATTATTTTCAGGACATAATGTTCACTAATCCGAAATAAATCATTATCTTTGCACCCAAAAGAAACAATATTATGGCAACGATTGTATTACAAGTACCCGATGAGGCACTGGTCTCGAAGGTCAAGCAAGCCTGCAAGATGCTCATGGGCGTCACTTCGGTGAAGGTGGAGAAACCCGCATCGAAGAAAGAGATGGATGTCACGAAGACGGCTTCATTCCTTGCGGCTAAAGAAGATGTAAAGCATGGAAGGGTAACGACGTATGCTTCATTGAACGATTTTTATAAGGAAATGGGATTGTAAACTATGAAGTATACAGTTAAAATCTCAAATCAGTTCAAGAAGGATTTCCGCCGTTGCATGAAACGCGGGCTAAAAATGAAACTTATTACCGATGCGATGGACTTACTTGCATCCACTGGCACATTGCCCGCACAATACCACCCACACAAACTCATCAACCAGACAACGGAAATATGGGAATGCCACATTCAACCCGATTGGTTGATGACGTGGGAGCAGAACGATACCGAGCTTACCTTACTCTTCCTGCAAACGGGCACTCATTCTGCAAACGGGCACTCATTCCGACCTCTTCTGATGATGAATATGTCCGTAAGTCCAATAATTGTCTTGAATTGATTCCCAGAATTGAGTTGCATGGCTCTCGCGATAGCTGGAATTGAGTTCTAATTGAGTTCAATTGATGGACCATTTTTTTAATCTCTCGCAGAGTGTAATAGAGTGGAAATGAGAAGATTATTCCGTGTAATTTCGTGTTTCCGTGGTAAAATAATAATAGCGAGTGCAAAGAGTTTTTCGTTTTTCGTTATCGTTTTCGTACAAAGTCTTTTCGTTTTCGTACGAAGTGATCTATCATTGAGTTTAATTGAGTTCCCCTAATTGAGTTGCATGGCTCTCGCGATAGCTGGAACTGAGTTTTAATTGAGTTCAATTGATGGACCATTTTTTAATCTCTCGCAGAGTGTAATAGAGTGGAAATGAGTAAATTATTCCGTGTACTTTCGTGTTTTCCGTGGTTAAAATAATAATTGCGAGTGCAAGGAGTTTTTCGTTATCGTTTTTGTACGAAGTTATTTTCGGTTACTATCATTGAGTTTAATTGAGTTCCCCTAATTGAGTTGCAAGGCTCTCGCGACCTCCGGAATTAAGTTTTAATTGAGTTCAATTGATGGAGAAATAAAAATCCCACACTCTGGAGTATTTCCGAAGTGTGGGGCATTTGTTTGTATTGTCCGCATTGTTGGCGTCATCTGTTAGCGCGGCACAAGCCGCCCTTAGTGCACCCCTTGGGTGCCATTAGCGTGCCATCGGGCACTATTAGCGCAACATTCGTTGCTTAGAGTAGTGGACTACCCGTTCCCGTAAGTGCCGAAAGAATGGCGGTCAGCGTGGTGAGGAGCACATTGATGATGACGCTCCAGCGGTTTTTCTTTTCCTGACTCATAGTGATAACGACCCCTCTCTAACTCCCCCGAGGGGGAGGATTTACCCTTGCGGACGGGAGCGAGCGGGGATTTGTTTAATGGTTAATACATTTGTTAGCGGATTTTGAGACGTTCTTTAGCCTCGGGATAATCTCTCCCCTCGGGGAGAAGGAGGGGGTCTCTTATCCCATATCTCCGCCGTTGCTTCCGCTCGTCATGTTTCCGATGGTGACGGAGCCGTCGTCCTGGATGCGGCTGGCGATGAAGCCGAAGAAGGAGCCGATCTTGCGCTGGGCGCGGAAGGCGGTCATGGCCTTCTGGTAGATCTCGGTGCCCTTGGGGTGGAGGTTGGACGGGCCGTTGGACTTGATCCAGGCGGAGGTGTTCTGGGAACGGCGGACGAAGCGCTCGCGGACGGCTACCTGAGCCTCGCTCGGCTCGTCGTTTCTTGGGTGGCAGATCTTGGCGGTGTGTACCTGACCCGTCTGTCGGTTGGTGACGAAGTAAGTGTTGTCGTGCTGGCATACTTTGCCAGAGAGGCCTGCAATGAGGCTGGTAGTAGTGACTTTTGCCATAGTTAGACCCCCTCGAATCCCCCTGCATAGGGGGAAGATTATCCCGCGAGGAGGTTTGCGGGGAAAAAGTGACCCCCTCAAGTCCCCCTGCATAGGGGGAAGATTTGTCCCGTGAGGAGGATGCGGGATATTAGACCCTTCTTTTACGGACTCAACATTGCGCGCTTATGTCTTTGTCCTGTCCTTAGCCTCGTTGTGCGGGCTTGGGGAAGTCCCCCTATGCAGGGGGATTTAGGAGGTCTGTTTCTTGCTGCAAAGATACAACCTCAACAGTGCGGATTTCACAACTTGTCCCAACTTTTTTCAAAAAAATTTTTACTTAACCACGAAAAACGCGAAATTTCACGAAAATCTCCCGTGCGACGACTATATTTCTGCTCTTTCTGCGAGAACTTAAACCCTTCTTCGGTGATACTTTACTTAACCACGAAAAACACGAAATTTCACGAAAAAACTCCCGTGCGACGACTATATTTCTGCTCTTACGTAGTTCAATAAAGTCTCGCTCTCCATTCAGTGATACCTCTTTAGTGTTCTTTCGTGCCTTTCGTGGTTATTCTTGCTTCGGTGTCCTGCCTCCGTATTCCTGCTCTTTCTGCCATTTCTTTGGGAACTTAAACCCTTCATTCGGTGATACTTCAATAATTTTTTACTTAACCACGAAAAACACGAAATTTCACGAAAAAACTCCCGTGCGACGACTATATTTCTGCTCTTACGTAGTTCAATAAAAGTCCCGCTCTTCATTCAGTGATACCTCTTTTAGTGTTCTTTCGTGGATTTCGTGGTTATTCTTGCTTCGGTGTCCAGCCTCCATTCCGTGTTCTTTCGTGCCTTTCGTGGTTATTTCTAGCTTCGCTGCCCAGCCCTCCATTTTCGTGTTCTTCCGTGCCTTCCGTGGTTATCTCATTCATTCTTCACAACTCGGTGGTGTCAACTCTTTTCGTGTTCTTCCGTGCCTTCCGTGGTTATCTCATTCCTTCTTCACAACTCGGTGGTGTCAACACTTTTCGCGTTCTTCCGTGCCTTTCGTGGTTATTTCATCCCCTCATTTCAATTCGGTGTTCCTGGAACTTTTCCGTGGTTCAATTCATAATACGGTGATAATAGGCTCATAATAACCTGACAATAGCCGGAGCGAGTCAACCAAATCCATACGATGTCAACCTTATTCAGGAAAGACAATTCGCCGTTGCGGAATAGTTGCGCGTTGCTGCGTTGCAGTTGTCGTTAATATAGGAAATAACCTCTTGAAAATTTTTAATATATATATTTATATATAAATATATATATTAAATTCTACTTTTGACA